>VOFD01002261.1_pt1 | contig 45576 bp, 65 predicted proteins | sample 5384101 | NCBI WGS metagenome assembly VOFD01 (sample SAMN12384723, study PRJNA508395) | human gut metagenome | isolation source: healthy gut C | host: Homo sapiens
ACTCAGTGTATTTCTACCCATTGGGACAGTAGTCTACAACGCGGCCAACCCGCGGTGAGCTTCACCGCACGGGACGGCAGTACACGTGGTGGAATACGGCCTACTACACCAGGGAACGCCGCTACATGAAAAAAAGTCACCGTCAAACGGGACGGTCGCCAGCCATGAACGCTACCTGGCCACCCGCGGCTACCTGCAACTAACGGCGTTGAGGACATGCTGGACAACCGGAGCGATGCTTCGGACTGCTGTTGTGGGATCTCTGGAACCGGTGGCCACGTCTATTAACCTGGTGCGGGCGCCTCTCTTTACTGCTATGGATAAGGACTTCAACAGAATGTGACGGAAGTTTTTTTGATAGAGAGGCTGTTGCGGCAACTTTGACTACTCGCCCTATGGGACCGTGACCAAAGCTTTAGGCAATCTCATCCAGCCGGTGCAGTGGTCCCAGCGAGATGAATGACGAAAACTCGCCAGCAATACGTATCAGGGCAACGTTGAAATATTTATGCAAAGATAGATTTTTTTTTCTGTCGGGCATCGAAAAACACTGTTATATTAGATTAACACGTAGGTAGAAACCGCAGAAATGTGTACCTTTGCAGCCCAAACTTTAGTATGAATATGCAAGAAGATAAATCCATCATTGAGGTTAGCCATGTATCGAAGTACTTTGGCGACAAAACAGCTTTGGATGATGTAACTCTGAACGTGAAAAAGGGCGAGTTTGTTACGATTCTCGGACCTTCCGGCTGCGGAAAAACGACATTGTTGCGTCTCATTGCCGGTTTTCAGACAGCTTCGGAAGGCGAAATCCGAATATCGGGTAAGGAAATCACACAGACTCCACCCCATAAACGTCCGGTGAACACGGTATTTCAGAAATATGCCCTGTTCCCGCATTTGAATGTATACGACAATATTGCTTTCGGCCTGAAGCTGAAAAAGACGCCGAAACAGACAATCGGCAAGAAAGTGAAAGCTGCTTTGAAAATGGTAGGTATGACGGATTATGAATACCGTGATGTGGATTCTCTTTCCGGTGGTCAGCAACAGCGTGTAGCTATTGCCCGTGCCATCGTCAATGAGCCGGAAGTGTTGTTGCTCGACGAACCGTTGGCTGCGCTCGATCTCAAAATGCGCAAGGATATGCAGATGGAACTCAAAGAAATGCATAAATCTTTGGGAATTACGTTTGTTTATGTCACTCACGACCAGGAAGAGGCACTTACGCTAAGTGATACGATTGTCGTGATGAGCGAAGGAAAAATCCAGCAGATCGGTACGCCGATTGATATTTATAATGAACCTATCAATGCTTTTTGTTGCGGACTTTATCGGAGAAAGCAATATTCTCAACGGAACGATGATTCATGATAAACTGGTACGCTTTTGTGGTACGGAGTTTGAATGCGTGGACGAAGGATTTGGCGAGAATGTTCCCGTAGACGTAGTCATTCGTCCGGAAGACCTTTATATTTTCCCGGTTTCGGAGATGGCACAGTTGGTAGGAGTGGTGGAGACTTCTATTTTTAAAGGGGTGCATTATGAAATGACGGTGATGTGCGGTGGATATGAATTTCTGGTGCAGGATTACCACCATTTTGAAGTAGGGGCTGAAGTCGGTCTGTTAGTAAAGCCTTTCGATATTCATATTATGAAGAAAGAGCGTGTTTGCAATACATTCGAAGGAAAATTGCTGGATGCTACTCATGTGGAATTCCTGGGCTGTAACTTTGAATGTGTTCCGGTGGAAGGAATCGCTTTCGATACGAATGTCAAAGTGGAAGTAGACTTTGAAAAAGTGATTCTTCAGGATAATGAAGAAGACGGTACGCTGACGGGCGAGGTGAAATTCATCCTTTATCAAGGGTGATCATTACCATCTGACTGTATTGTCAGATTGGGACGAGAATGTATTTGTGGATACGAACGATGTATGGGATGACGGTGACCGTGTAGGTATTACCATCCCTCCAGATGCTATTCGTATAGTTAAAATAACCGATTAACAGGAAAGGAAGTGAATAAGAGGTTTATAGTCTTTTTTGTCATCACGTAAGAGTTGGACTCTCCCTTACATTATTTTTTCGGCGATCTTTGTGATCATACCGTTGTTCTTAATTGTCGTATATGCCTTTACTGATGATAGCGGTCATTTGACACTCGCCAATTTCCAGAAAGTTCTTCGAACATCCCGAAGCAATCAATACCTTTGTCTATTCGATTGGTATTGCCATTATTACCACCCTTGTCTGTATTTTATTGGGTTATCCTGCTGCCTGGATATTAAGCAACAGCAAGCTGAACCGTTCCAAAACAATGGTGGTGTTGTTTATCCTGCCCATGTGGGTGAATATTCTGGTACGTACCCTTGCCACTGTCGCTTTATTCGACTTTTTTCAGCGTTCCGCTCGGAGAGGGTGCACTGATATTCGGTATGGTATATAACTTTTTAGCATTTATGATTTTCTCCTATTTACAACACTTTGCAGAGATGGACCACAGCTACATTGAGGCGGCGCAGGACTTGGGGGCTAATCCTGTACAGGTCTTTTTCAAAGCAGTTCTCCCGCTTTCCATGCCGGGAGTCATGAGCGGTATCATGATGGTGTTTATGCCGACTATCTCGACCTTTGCCATTGCCGAGTTGTTGACGATGAACAATATCAAACTGTTTGGTACTACCATCCAGGAGAATATCAATAACAGTATGTGGAACTATGGAGCAGCACTTTTCGCTGATCATGCTGCTGCTGATAGCCGCGACTTCACTGTTCAGTACCGATGATAAGGATAATACGAACGAAGGAGGTGGGCTATGGTAAAGAAGATATTCGCACAGACTTATTTGTGGATATTGCTGCTCTTGCTTTATTCTCCGATCGTGATTATTGTGATCTACTCTTTTACCGAGGCGAAGGTATTGGGTAACTGGACCGGGTTTTCTACCAAACTTTATTCATCGCTATTTAATACAGGTGCCCATCATTCTTTGATGAATGCCTTGATTAATACGATCACTATCGCTCTATTGGCTGCAACGGCATCTACATTGTTGGGAAGCATCGCTGCTATCGGCATATTCAATCTGAAAGCCCGTTCCCGCAAAGCGGTCGGTTTTGTCAATAATATTCCTATTTTGAATGGAGATATTATTATTGGTATATCTCTTTTCTCTTGTTTGTATCATTGGGAATCACACAAGGCTATACCACTGTAGTGCTTGCACATATCACATTCTGTACTCCATATGTGGTGTTAAGTGTGTTGCCGCGTTTGAAACAGATGAATCCGAATATTTATGAGGCGGCGCTTGACTTGGGGGCTACTCCTATGCAGGCCTTGTGGAAAGTCATTATTCCGGAGATTCGTCCGGGAATGATCAGCGGCTTTATGCTTGCACTGACGCTTTCAATCGATGATTTTGCCGTAACTGTATTTACCATCGGTAATCAAGGGCTGGAAACTCTTTCCACCTATATTTATGCGGATGCACGGAAAGGGAGGGTTGACCCCTGAACTTCGTCCGCTTTCGGCTATCATTTTTGTCGTGGTACTGGCGTTATTGGTTGTAATCAATTACCGGGCAGGAAAAACGAAGAAAAAAGATTAATAGACTATCAAATGTGCTACTACGTAAATAAAATGAAAAGAATAATTCCTGCTATCCTGCTCTTATTGGCTTTGACCGGGTGTTATAATTCCGGTGAACCTCGTGAGCGGGTTCTTAAAATCTACAACTGGGCGGATTACATCGGTGAAGGTGTACTTGAGGATTTCAGGCATATTATAAAGAACAGACCGGTGAGAATATCCGTATCGTTTACCAGACATTTGATATCAACGAAATCATGTTGACCAAGATCGAAAAAGGGCACGAAGATTTTGATGTGGTATGCCCTTCGGAATACATCATCGAGCGGATGCTGAAGAAGCATTTGTTGCTACCCATCGATACGAATTTTGCCCATTCTCCCAATTACATGAATAATGTGGCTCCATTTATTCGTAAGCAGATTAATAAATTGAGTCAGCCGGGTGAGAAGGCAAGCCGTTATGCGGTATGTTATATGTGGGGAACGGCTGGTATTTTGTATAACCGGGCTTATGTGCCCGATTCGGTAGCTTTATCCTGGGATTGCCTTTGGAATAAAAAAGTATGCCGGAAAGATCCTGATGAAGGATAGTTATCGTGATGCTTACGGAACAGCTGTGATCTATGCACATGCAAAGGAACTGAAGGAGGGAACAGTGACAGTGGAAGAGCTGATGAATGACTACTCTCCACGTGCGATGGAGTTGGCTGAAAAATATTTGAAAGCTTTGAAACCGAATATTGCCGGTTGGGAAGCGGATTTCGGCAAGGAGATGATGACGAAAGAATAAAGCATGGCTGAATATGACCTGGAGTGGCGATGCGATATGGGCGATTGAAGAGGCGAATGCGGTAGGAGTGGACCTTGACTACGTGGTTCCGAAAGAAGGAAGTAATATCTGGTATGACGGTTGGGTGATCCCGAAGTATGCCAAGAATCCGGAAGCAGCCAGTTATTTTATCAACTTTATGTGCCGTTCGGATATTGCCTTGAGGAATATGGATTTTTGCGGATATGTAAGTTCCATAGCCACTCCTGAAATACTGGAAGAAAAGGTAGACACCACGCTTCAATATTATTCCGATTTAAGTTACTTTTTTCGGACCGGGTGCAGATAGCATACAAATTGACAAAATACAATATCCGGATCGCAAAGTGGTGGAACAATGCGCTATGATTCGCGATTTTGGTGATAAGACAAAAGAAGTTCTTGATATTTGGTCGCGTATTAAAGGAGATAATCTGGGAGTCGGTATCACTATCCTTATTTTTGTTGTCGTTGCCTTGATGAGTGGTTGGATGATTTATAAAAGATGGCAGCGTTATAGCCGTCAGAAACAACAGAGACGCAGAAGCAGAAGGAAAAGGTCAGGAGAAATTAGTTTTTCTCCGGATTACAAACATAAATAAATGACGCAAAAATAAAAAGCGGTATCTACAGAAAGGAATAAGAAGCACGGTGAACGGAATGCTGATGGCAGGATGTTTACCGTGCTTTGTTTTTATCGTCTTTTCATTTTCCGGAGAATGTCCTTGGTATCCTTATCTACCCGGAATGACTCGATTGTTTTTTGCAGTGCCTTGTTGTAAGTCCAGTTATCCAATGCGCTATGTTTCAGATATTCCATTGTCTTTTCGGGGAATTTAACGAAACAGATTGATATCATCCAAGCCATAGCCATACGTGCATAATAGGCATCGTGATTGAATGAGTCGGCATATTTCAGTAACGAATCAATATGTGCGTCATCTACATAATGAAACAGCATCACAATTCCGAAACGTATTTCAAATTCTTTAGAGGATTTCAGATAGGGTTGGATAAATTGCCATACGTTTTCTTTTCCTTTTTTTCACGGCAGTTTTCAGTTCACTGCAGAATATGTCGCATACAGCCCAATTATCTATGCGGGGAATGAACATCGTTACGTATTTCATTTGTTCTTCAAGTTCCATTTTTGCTAGTCCGATAATCATTCCCTGAAGCATTGTTTCTTCATAATAATTCGTATCGGTTGATTCGACAAATGTACGCCAGTCTTCTTTCTTTATAATTTCTTTGGCCATTGTCCGCAGTTGGGGGATGCGTACGCCGAGAATGTTGTTTGCTCCCGGGAGGAGGGAAGAGTGAAATTCCTGATATTGGGAATCTGCTAATGTTTGTAATTCTTTCCGGATGTTTTCAGTTATAGTCATTTTTCATATCGTTGGTTATTTCACAAAGGTATAAAAAAAGAGTATGCGCGCTGTGGCAGGCATACTCTTTTTTGAGACAATTCCCATCATAATGAAAATACTTTGGGAAAGCTTGTCCGATCGGTTACTTCTTGACCATGTCGAAACTGAATGTGGTAATCGGGAAGTCTTTCAACGGCACTCCTTCTACTTCCACACGGTTGCTTTGATCACAAAGGTAAGTTTTTTATCTTTATATGTATATTGACCCTGTTCTTCTGCTTCTATGGTTACTTTTACAGTAATTTGAGGATCTTCTTCTCCATCCGCTTTTACTTGGGTAGGGGGCGTATATTTTATTTCCAAAGGTTCAGGTTTCAATTGAAGTAGAATGGAGCCTTTGCTATCATCATTAAAGGCAGCAGTATAAGGAATGTTGTAATTGATATCGTCCAGATTCTCAATGATAACTTCGGCAGCTTCTTCACCGACGATACTTCTGATCAAATCGTCAACCGGAAGTTTTTTAATCATAATTTGATTGTCTTTTACTTCAGCGGTAACTGTGGCTCCTTGCGGTTGTTCTTCTTTGGAGGAGTAGTTTTGTGGATTGACGGATGGAGCGGTTTCTGTCAACATCTTACCGGAATAGTTTCCATCCACATCTTTAAGTGAATATACGGGAATATCTGAATCGTCATCATTGCTGCATGCAGTGAAAGTGCTTATCAGGCACTGGCAATACTACAAGGAGAACAAAGCGATTAAAACAACGAGTTTTTTTTATTTCAGTTAAAATTTTCATACTGTTTAAAATTAGATTATTAATTTTCAAAATTAAGGTGTACGTACATAGAGTAAATGCCGGTATTTGTGAAATACTGCGTATGGAAATAAAAACAAAATGTTTTTTTATAGGAATGCTGTTGCAGAGGTCCCATTCATCAGGACCTTTGCAACAGATAGCAGACTTCGTATACTATTGTTTTTTATAATAGATTCGCTTGGTGTTATTCCGAAATATTCTTTGTATTTATGTCGGAAGTTTTTAGATTCTTTAATCCTATCATTTCCGGAACCACATTTACAGAGTATTTTCCGCTTTCTAACAGTTCACGGGCTTTTTCCATTCGGATTCGGTATATAAAAAATTTAGGTGCTTCTCCTGTCAGCGATTTCCATTTATTGAAGAAAGTAGTTCTACTCATATATAGTTCGGACGCGACTTCATCAATAGTCAGGTTTTCCTGATCTATATTTTTTAGAATATAGTCTTTCACACGATCGATGAATACGTAATTATCTTCATTCAGGTTTTCGTTCTCTTTTATCTTTAAGAATTGTTCCCCGAATATTTTTTGTAGGAATGATTTTCTAAGGAAACGACTATTTTTGATTAGAACGTTTATTTCTATTTTTAAATCTTCTACATGAAAAGGAGTATGTAAAAAGACATCGGCCAGCGAGGCCTCTCTTGTGTTTTGTTGTTTGCCGTCCAGATATGAACCGTAAAGGATAATAGGTATAATAGAGGTTTCTCCGGACGTTTTCAGTCTTGAAGAGAGTTCATTTCCATACATCCCATGCAACATCATGTCACAAATCACGATGTCCGGGTATTCTTCTCTGATGTATTTCAGGGCCTCCAGACCGTTGTCGAAGCTTTTTACAATGAAGTGTTCGGATAAGCGTGTTTCCAGATAAGACCTGAAGTCTGCATTACTGTCAGCAAGGAGTACTGTAGGCTTGGCTGACTTTCTTTTATGAGTCTCTTTACAGAACAGAGAGTCAATCTTTTTTTTCTTCCTGATTGACTGTGAACTGTATGGGAGTATATTCGGACATATTTTTATGTGTATATTTTAATGGAAATCTTAGTAAAACACTCTGTTGGGAGTGATTGATGAGAATCTTGCCGTTGCACAGTCTTAACAGTTTCTTATAAAATATACTTTTATCGAAACTATATTCAAGTTCTTCTCCCCGTTTGAGTAATTGAAGCTTTTTGTATGTGTAACATTGGGTCAATCTCCTGCTTTTGTAACCGGTTATTCTAATTTGCCAGTGTTGAGGGTTTATAGAAATAGCCAAGATAATTGTTTGCTTTTGTCCGGCGTGGTCTATGGCGTTTCTTATGAATTTATCAATGATTGGAGATACCTTACTTTGGTCGAACCAAGTACTGGCATACTTGAATTCTGTCTTTATTTCCAGTTTTATTTGATTGTTGATGGCATGTTCTCTTAAAGAGTCGACTTTGTTCCTGATAAACTTTCCGAGTTCATATTCTGCAATATCCACACTTCCGGAATGGGTGAATAACTGTTTCAAATTCATCAGTCCGGTTAAATGTTCGTTGAGACAATCGATTTTTCGGATTGCCAGTAATAACTCCGTTTTGGCATTTTCGGGACAATGATCATTGTATATTGTTTTTAATGGAGTATGAATCGATGTGATCGGGGTACGAATATTCCCGAAGGAGTCCATTAAATATTGAATCCCTTCTTTTAATAAATTCTTTTCTTTTTGTATAAATATGAAAGACCAAATCCAATAAATTGAAATTCCGCCTGCAATAAACAGTGGGACAAGGTATAATTGATAAATAAGAAGTATAGTTATGACAACGGGAACGAGAGGTGATGTTGTTATTGAGTATTTCATTTTAATTTGTTTTAATGGTGCCACTTAGATGGGATACACCTATTTCCTACGTTTGAGATAAAAGAGTAAATTCACTGTAACTATAATCTCACAGTTATGTATTCATAAACTCAAAATATAAATATTTATGGATTTATATTTTGAGAGGTGATAGTTGAAAGTAAAATTTATATGAGGAGCTTGAATCCTAACAATTTGAATCATTCTTTGAGAAATGGTGGATTTCCTCCTGGCAACAATGATAAATAGATCTATTTTTGTTTATTGAATGTTTTTATTTACCGTGTGGTAATACTGATGAGGGGGGAACGTATTGCATATTCGGTACTATCGATACATATCCCGATAAGTACCACTTTGGATTTTCTCATATAAAGATAGAAAGGAAGTACGATTTATTCCTGCGAAGTAAAAATAATGATAAGTTGTAACAAGTGGGTGATGATATGAATATTGGATGACAGTTTGTTTTCGTTTGGTGTGATTGTTGTGAAAGATGGTGAATTATAATTGTGATTTTTTAACCAACTGTCTGTCGTCGACAGAGTAAGGTTCCGTTTTCGTATTCAACTCATATAAAAAGTTGTATCCGGGAAGTCTTTCAACGGTGCTCCTTCTACTTCCACCTGGGTTGCTTTGATCACAAAGGTAAGTTTTTTATCTTTATATGTATATTGACCCTGTTCTTCTGCTTCTATGGTTACTTTTACAGTAATTTGAGGATTTTCTTTTCCATCCGCTTTTACTTGGGTCGGGAGCATATATTTTATTTCCAAAGGTTTAGGTTTCAATTGAAGTAGAATGGAGCCTTTACCATTATCATTAAAGGCGGCTGTATAAGGAATATTGTAATTGATATCGTCCAGATTCTCAATGATAACTTCGGCAGCTTCTGCTTCTTTACCGACGATACTTTTGATCAAATCGTCAACCGGAAGTTTTTTAATCATAATTTGATTGTCTTTTACTTCAGTGGTAACTGTGGCTCCTTGCGGTTGTTCTTCTTTGGAGGAATAGTTTTGTGGAATTGACGGATGGAACGGTTTTTGTCAACATTTTACCGGAATAGTTTCCATCCACATCTTTAAGTGAATATACGGGAATATCTGAATCTTTTTGCAGGAATGCTGTTGCGGAGGTCCCATTCATCATGATCTTTGCAACAGATAGCAGACTTCGTATACTATTGTTTTTTATAATTATTGCTGTCCGATAAAAGTTTGATATGCTCAAAAGTAAGGGCTGATTCCATTTGCAGGAGTCAGCCCTTTGTGACTATTTTGCAGTTATCACACTAATCAATAAATCCTTCGCATTAGCCAAGAAAAAGGCGGAGAACGTTATATTAAGCGCTTCGATGGGTGGACGCACTTGGTTGTGATGTTATATTATATGCAGTAATCATGCGTTTTGATTCATTATGCGAAATATCCATGTCTTTACAAGCTGAAGCACGCAAATTATGCCATCTGGGTATAACTATGATGCCATCTCGCAGTACATTATCAGATGCTGACAAGTAATCAATGCGGAAGACATGTCTCTGGCATTGATAGGATACGTGTTTGGTAAAAGTTCCTCCTTCATAGTCTGCATTTTTATGCGTAAATATTCTGCATCTCTCTTTCTCAGTTTGTCCATATTCACAGATGCTTTATAAATATGAATGTTATATCTTAATAATCTTTAGGCATGAGAAGATCATGAATGTTGAGGTATTGATTATTTGGAGAGTTAATACCTGTTACAAAATATTCTTTTTCCATATCACATAAGTTACAGATAGCACCATAAGCCATATAAGTCGGTGCATAAGCTTCCGTTCCTGCAGTAACATAATCAACTCTATTTACTACAAATACATGATTTATTCCAGCGGTTATCATTAGTGAGGGTTGAGTAAACATTTCTATCACTTGATCTAAAATATTTGCTTGCTCACTTGACATATGTATATCAGTATTTAAAGCTCCCCATTTTTTCTTTGTTTAATCCTGCAATAGGACGTGTCCATTTTTCAGGAGTACTCCAAGGATCAATAATTGTGTTCAATTGATCACACCAAGCATAATCTAAAAGTTCTCCTAATTTCAAATTAGTTTCGTCATTAGTGATCCCTTCCGGAGATTCAGAAGTTTGTGTATAGGTTATGATCTTGTTTCCTAGCTTATCTCGTAAAGATGCTACGAATTTGCATAGATTGTTTGAGTAATTAATGTTTTCATTACTTTCTTCATAGGAAAAATTAGCATCATATAGATTGACTCCATCTAAATGATATATATCAATCATTTGTTTTATTCTTTCTACAAATATCATCATTTCTTTTTCTCCCAGATTGGAAAAACCAATTCCTTCTCCCGCTCCCTTAATGGCAAGGCAAACTTTGTGGTCTAACTGTTGCAATGGAACGATGTACTTTTCACGTTTCTTTAGTACGTATGCCAGATCATCTTTTAGATATAAAGATGGCAACTGATTATCGTCTGCCTTAACGGTAGCGAACTGTAGGTTGATTATATCGAATGGATTGTAGCAATCTACTTCTGGTGATGAAATAGGCACAGATTCAAAATAGAGCTTGTTGAGCAGTAGAGGATTGGTAAATTCGGGATCTACCCCTGCTATCTGAATGAAGTTTTTCTTTATAGCGTTATATTCGGCAGGAGCCATTCCCCATACATTAATTATATAATATAATGTTTTGCGTTCACTAGACATGGCCGGGGAACTATTGTTCTCTTCCACTGTCAGAGGGAGTACATAAATAACAGAATCTTCTATGGCTTCATCATGTTTGAAAGCAATAGAGACAGAGTTTGACTGCTGTTCTCCTTTCTCTATTGTCATTTTTCCACTGTTACCTAAATCTATGTATTCTGTAGGATACAGAGGGTAACTCGTTCCGTGCTTCGAATTGAAGTCCAGTACTTTCGATTCGTCTACTTTTACGGTATAATTTCCAGTTTGTGAAGCCGGTTCTGTTAAGCTGATGTGAAATTGATCGCTCAAACTGGCATGGTCCATGTTTATCTGTGGGTTTTCCATCGCATAATTATCGCTTTGTAATATACCCATAGAAAGACCTATACCTCCGGTTTCGGGGAATGTACCGGCATCGATAGTAAGATCGTTATTTTCGCAGGCAGTCCCAATAAAACCTGCCGCAAATGCCAGAATCAGTATATGTTTCAATATTTGTTTCATATTTTGATTTTTATAAGTTTCTCATTTCTAATCTTCCTTATTCACTTGCGGAACTTCTATGCCGCTTGGCCATAGTTCCTCATTTTTACGTCATATTCTTCTTTGCTATTGAAATCTTTCCAATAACGAACGATGTGTGCATCGTTATGATATTTGGAGTAATCCTTGATATCATTGCCGCTTCCTTCGTTGAATTTCCAGTAAGCCGCGAGGTGTGCTTCATTTTCCGGATCTTCAATGTCGTACATGTTTTTCCAGATTTCCTGTTGTGTACGTGCTACATCCCAGATACGTGCCTCACAGACATTACCGTTAAGTTGACGGTCGATAAGCCAGCGGTCATTATAAGAACGTCCTATGTAGAAAAGCCAGTCACCATCGCTTGCACCGGGAAAACTTTCCTGTTTGCGGTTGGCAAGTTTTATTTCGGAGAATTCGCTGTTGCCATAGTTAGTGCTTCGGCTTTGTTCTTTTCCATTGACGTAGAAAATAATTGTTTTGGTGGCAATGTCGTACGTTAGTGCGAGATGGTACCATTCATTTTCTTTCAGTAATTTGGATTTGTTGGCTTCGGGGAACTTTTCCTGCCGGAGTCTGTATCTGCAGCTGTTGACGTGGGAAGCCTGCATCGCCTGCCCGGAAACAGAAATATTGCTCGATGCCCATCAGACTGGAAATGTCTGTATTGGCTTCGTCGAAATTGGATATACGGGTGATTATTTCAAAGGTGACAGCCTTCAAATTGTTCAGATGAGCAGCATTGCCGGCAGGCTCTGTTCCCCCTTTAGGTACATAGAATCCGGGAACTTCGACGTAGCAATAGCGTAAGTCAACAGCGGTAGTGATGGCGCTGGAGCGTTTCACTATATACCAGTAGGTGGTTGAGCCATCCAATAGGCCTACACCTTGTGCGGAATTAAGAGACACTGGGCAGAGGTATGCTTTATCAATCTCCAATTCTGTCAGGTTTTCAAAATAAATATGTAACGGAGCTGAATTGATTTTGCCTGCGCGTATTGTCATTTCGTTGCTCTCCAATCGGTAATGTTTGGCCGGCAATATATCATAGCTGGTATTATTGCGTGAGTTGTAGGCTTCTACTTGTGAAGGGTCAACTGTTACGTTGACCGTAACATCAGTACCAGCAGGATATGCCAGCCGGGCTGTGAAGCTCTTTTCGCGCTGAATAATCGTTTTGTTGAATGTCATAGTCTCCGATGTTTTGCTTTCGGCTACACTTAAATAGACACCGTTGTCGAAGGGGGCACTTTTACTATAATCGGCATTGTCGCAAGCAGTGACAGCAAGTAACAACATGAAAATTGCGAATCGTATTTTTTGCTTTTCATCTTAGATTCCTCCTGTGTTTATTTTAAAGGTGAAGGGTTTAAAGTCTGTATGGCATCACGTGTCTCCTTATAAGTGATGTTAGCGTGCGAATAGTCTGCAGCGACATTCTGTATCATTAAGCCGCCGATAGGCCCGCAATCTATTACCTGTATGGCGAAGAAAGGCACTTGTGAGACAAGCCCGTCATTATTGTCCGTAGTCATTAGCTCCGGATCGCCGGTAATGAGCAGCTTGTCTGAGGGAATACCTGCATAATAGATAGCTTCATTAATCAGAAGACGTAACTGGCTGGCATTTTTAGAGGACGTAGTATTGAGTACGTAGCGGGTGAATATATCCCGGTTCGCTTCGGGAATAAAAAAGTGGATTACTTTCCAGAAAAAAAGATTTTTCCATTTTTTTGCTAACGGTGTAATCTTGTCAAGCAGTAACTGACGCATCTCGGCTATACTTGCATTGACTGCTGCGTTATTACCCAGTCCGATGTCACCGGTGTAGGAGATTGAAGCTCCGTCAAGCCCATTGTCGGTAATGGCGGATACCATTTGCTCTAAAGCGGGAGCCAGAAGTGTTTTGATTTCTTGTCCCGAACTTTCTGCGTTCTCTTTGATGCTAGTCAGATTGAAACTGAAAAGAATCTTTGTTGCAAAATTGGTCTGCAATGCAGGAATGTCTTTCAAATCAGCAGAATTAAGTGTTACCGCATTCTCCAGAATGACAGCATCAATGCTATCCGGCATTGAACGAAGAAAGTCTTTTTCTCCGTCTCCGCTATGTCCATTGTCGAAGCGTACACATACGGCATAGTGTTTGCGACTTTTATAGTTGCGAACAGCTTGTGTGTAGCGGGCATATAGTTCAGGGTTCTGACCATCGGGGGTAGTTACTCCGTAATCCACCTGTTCCGTTTCGGTCCAATCGTCACACGATGTCCACAGACAGCCTGCACCAATCGTGAGAGTAACGACAGTTAGGAAACTGAATATAAGGTTTTTTTTTCATATTATCTTAGTTTTTAAAGATTCTTACTTGTTTGCTTTACGATCCCACCATACATGGGTACCACCGGTATCTCCCCCCTGATTATTACTACTTTCCTTTATCAATACATTAATGGCATTGTTAAGGTGGAAAGAATTCTGGGTGTATTCTTCGTTGGGATACATGAGTCGGCGCATGCCGGCTTCGGTACTAACATTGCGGCCTTTGTTCACGACAACAGGCAATAATTTGGGATATCCGGTACGCCTGTGTTCACTCCATGATTCAATGCCGTTGGGGAAAAGTGCAATCCACTTTTGGGTAATGATACGTTCCAGATTCTCTTCGAATGCCTGTTCTCCCATTTCATTCCATTTTACTGTAATGTTGGCGGGGCTACCTGTGCTATACGAACCTAGCGGGTCAGTATAGCCACTTGGAGAGGCTATTGAATTCAGGTAGTCTTCCGCTCCGCTGGCTCCATGTTCTTCAAAAGAAAGCTTAACCCCTGTTTCGTAGAAATCTTTGGCTTCACCGCCCATATTCCATTTGCGTAATGCTCCTTCGGCTCGCAGGAATGCTACTTCGGAGGCAGTCATCCATACATAAGGATCGCTGGCGGTCATCAAACGATTGAGTAAGATGTTATCATGTCGTCATCTGAAAATGGTGAATTTATGCCGATACGCATACCGTAATAACCTTCCTGGTCGTTATTTTTCACCTTGGTAAAAGTATTTATCCCGACGTGGGTCTGCATAACCATTCATGTAACAGATAATATCGGCTCCTACACGATAATCTTTCCAATCATTAAAGCAGAGTGCGGAGCGATTTTCTGCTACATGGAATAAGGCATTGTCGTCGTTCTTTTCGATCACTCCTGCCGTTACGGCTTTCTCGGCAATGCTTTGGGCTTCGGCAGCCATATCGGTGTAGCATAGGCGCATGGCCATGCGTAGTTGTAGTGAATGGAGAAAAAGGCGCCATTGTTGTAGTTTTCCGTAGTAGACATCATCCAGCTTTTCAAATCCGCTATTGCCTTCTGTCATGTTGTCTTCAAGTGCCTGATCGGCTTCTTCAAGTTCTTGAAACATACGCATGTAGACATCTTTCTGTGAATCGTAAGCCGCATTCAGTCCATCGCTTTCAGAACCTTCTCCGGATACTAACACTTTGCTATAGGGGATAGGGCCGTAAATGTCCGTCACGCGTTGCATGATAGTTACTCGTAGCAGTTTGGCTAATGCAAGGGCTACAGGGGCATCTTCATGTTGTAAAACTGCATAATATTTAGGATATGTTTCTGATATAACATCTGTAAATGGTGCTTTCAACCAGTCGGTTTTAGGATTATAGGTAGAGTATTTCTCCAGCCATCCGGTACGAGTTTCACCGAAATATCCTGCATAAGAACCACCACACATGGCTTCCATGAATTGGTAAAGATGCTCTTGTGCAGGTATTACTAAGCCTTGCAGGCCTCTGATAGTGGAGCCGAGGTCGTAGTTTTCACGGCCGATTTCTTCGCGGTCCACTTCATATTTATTACGGTTCATGTCCGTATCCATGCAACTTCCCAAAGGCAGAAGCAGGAAGGCTGAACATGCTGCTATCAGCATATATCGCAGGTTTTTCATAAATTTCATGGTTTTAGAAGTTAAACTTAACATTAAACCCGATGTTGCGGGTGCTCGGCATCATGAAGTAATCTATCCCTTGATAATAGTTGCTGGTAGTAGCGACTGATTCGGGATCGAAAGGTGCTTTGCAATAAATCATCCAGAGATTACGCCCTACCAAAGACACGTTGATATCACATATGTTTTTCAACCAACGGCGGGGAATAGTATATCCGATATGTGCTTCTTGCAGGCGAATATTAGTCGCGCTGTAAGTATAGTATTGCGGGAGTCCGCTGGAACTACCAATTGTCTCGTACCATTGCTGGGCATTGATCATAGTGCGTCCGTTGATAACTACACCACCTGCGTCGCGGGCTTTTGCACTGGCTTCAGATACTCCGTATTGGTCGAGAGCTGCTTGCGTGGCAGAATAAACGATACCTCCCTAACCGGCAGGAAAGCAGGAAACCGGCAGAAACACCTTTGTATGTGAACTCATTACTGAAAGCAAAGTTGGCTTTAGGTAACACACTTCCCAATTTGATCGGTTCTACGTTGGCGTCTTTGGCCAGAGCGCCATTGGCGTCCATCTCAATATAACCTTTGTCATTACGTACAAGGTCGGCTTTAGAGTAGAGGTCGCCCAAAGTTCCGCCTTCTTTCAAGATGAAACGTGAATAGCCCAAGCCATTCATTTCAAGTTCAGGTATATTGAGGATCTTGCCTGTTTCGGGGTGGTGGAAGTCTTTCACCAGTTCTATAATCTTGTTTTTATTCCATGAGAATGTAAAGCTGCTGTTCCAGCCGAAATCATTCCAGCGGTGTCCGTAGCTCAACATTCCTTCCATACCCATGTTGCGAACGTAACCTGTTTGAACGTAGAATTTGGAGTATCCGAAGGAAGCGGATATTTTGGGGTCGAAGGTTTGGTTATAAGTATTGGCATAGTAGAACGAAGCACTTAGGCGAAGGTCTTTGAAGAAAGTGGCGTCTAAGCCGGCTTCCCATGAATCCGTACGTTCCGGATAAAGCTTGCCGATAGGATAATGTGTTTTGGGCAGCCATCCTAATATAGTGGTATCATATTTATAAGTTGGGATAGTCAGGAATCGGGGGTAGGGCATACCTACGGAACTGAATGATCCGCGTACTTTCAAATAATCAATCCATTCGGGGAGCTTGACCATTTCGCTGATCACGCCGGAAAGTCCGACGGAGGGATAGAAGAAAGAGGTTTGTGACGAACCCAGTAATTGTGAAGCCCAGTCGTTACGTCCTGTTAAAGTAAGATAGGGCATACTCTTCCATCCCACTTCCGGACTTGCAAATATGGATTGGGTCATTTCTTCCCATCCTTCTTGTGTGGCGCGTTTCTTTGTGTTATCAAGGTCGAATACGTTGAATACATTAGGTATTCCTTTTTCCTGTATCGGACCGTTGTAACCTAGCATATCATAGCTGTTGTCGCTTAATGATGTACCAATATTGGCTACGATAGTGAAGTCGCCCACTCTCTTGTTAATATTTACAAGAAAGTCAGCGTACGTCTGGCTGTTTCCACTCTTTTCTATGCCGTAGTATCCTTGTTCGCTACCTTCGGTAAGTGTAGTGATGGTACTTGCATAGTATTTTTGCTCATACGTGTTGTTTGAATTATCTATGCGGATGCGTCCTGATAAACTTAGCCAGTCGAGTACGTCGTAAGTTAATCCTGCAGAGAGCATATAACGTTTTTTACTGTTTTCACGTAGATTACGATAGGCTATCCAATAAGGATTCTGCATGCGGAGGTCACCTTCGCCCGATGGCCAGAACTGTTCGTTGATTTTGCGAGCTTCGTTGTAGCGTTCAAAGACCTTGGCTGTAGAGAAATTATCGCCACGTGGGAAAAGGTAAGCGGGAACTAAAAGGGTTGGAATACTGTCCCTGGTTAGTCATATTACGGTCGTTTTGTAGAACGTAGCTGGCTCCAACATCTAGTTTCATCTTGTCATTAAGGAAACTTGTAGTGTTGCGGAAGGTGAAATTATATCTGTTATACCTATTGTTGGGAATCATTCCGTCGGAGTTCAGTGCGGCTGCAGAGAAGAATGTCTGGTTCTTTTCCGTACCGGTGGATAAAGTGATCGAGTTGTTGTAAACAGCTCCTGTTTTAGAAAGTCGTTGGGTTCGTAGCCAGGACTGTTTCCCATCTTCGGTCCCCAGCTCCATACGGTGGAACCGTCAGATTTACCATTGCTTCCTGTCCCGTAACGGTTTTGAAACTTGGGCATTACGAATGGTTTCAACCAGTCGATACCGGTAGAAACACTGGCCTGTAATTTCCCTATTTTTTTCCTTTCTTTGTAGTGACTATAATAGCGCCATTCGCAGCATTGCTACCATAAAGGGCGGCTGCGGCTGCTCCTGTTAGAACGGACAGACTTTCGATGTCATCCGGATTGAGGTCGGCAATACTTTCTGTCTCTCCTTTTGAACCAAATTCTGTGCTGCCACCACCTCCGAAGTTATACATAGGTATACCGTCGATTACATAAAGTGCATTATTACTCTTTTTTCGATGGATTTTGTACCGCGCATCACTACTTTGCTGGCACCGCCGACACCGGAAGAACTGCTATTGATAATGACACCTGCTACCTTGCCACTCAAGCTGTTGACGAAGTTGGCGTCTTTGATTGTAGTCAATTGATCACTTTTGACTTGCTGCACATTGTAACTCAACGCTTTTTGCTCGCGTTTGATACCTAGAGCTGTGACTACTACTTCGTTCAGCTGTTTAGTATCACTTGCCAATCTTATTTCATAGATGCTCTTTTCTGTTATTTTCACAGTTTGAGGTGTATATCCCACGTAAGTGAAGCTTAATATACTGCCTTGAGGAGCCATTATGTTGAAATTGCCATCGATATCGGTGATTGCTCCTTCGGAACTTCCTTCCACCTTGATGTTTACTCCGATCAAAGGCTCATTGCTCTCGTCAACGACCTTTCCTGTTACTTTCTTTGCAGGAATTTCTTTAGGCTTGTTGTCCGGAATAATCATAATATATTTCCCTTTGAACAGGTAAGTGAATCCGCTCCCCTTTAAGGATTTGTGAAAGGGCGTTTTCTAATGTGACAGCTCTTAGGTTAAGATTTAAGACGGGCTTGTCTTTCAACTGGGAATCATTGTATCCGACAGACAAGTCGGATTGTCTTTCAACTTCTTTAAGTGCCTCAATAATAGATATATTTTTCTTTTGAATGGTAATTTTGGCACTGTTTTGCGCAAAGGAGGGGGTCTGCATCAATAACATGCAGAAAAAAAGAATAAAACTTCTTCCCTTTGCTGTTTGGTTTACTATAAATTCATAAATTTGTAGCATTTTCTTAGTATTAGGTTATTGACTAAATTATTTCGAGGTAATTTAGAGTAGAACTCTAATATTGGGAATTCAGATTTCATATCCGGGATAGAGTTCGGGCTCTGTTCCGGATACTTTTTTTGCATGTCTGTAAAGGGTTAAAAAGGTTTGTTCTATATTGTATATTTTTACTGTTTACTATTTTTTTCAGGTCATCTGTTACTTGGGAATCAAATAACAGCGTTTTCCTTTTATTTTATAGTCCATTTGACCGACAACATTTACTATAACGTCCATCACTTCTGATAATGTGGCCTGTTCTTTGAACCGGAAACTATATTTGTCTTCTTTTTTATATTTTTGAGTTGGTACTGAATGTGTACGGATATTTGCGTTCGAGTATCGTTATTATGTCTTGGATATTCATTTCTCTGAATACTAGCTCACCACGTTGCCGAGGCTGTCACATCCATCATGTCGGGGTTGTTCAGACAATGGAAGCGTGTATGCCTGTTGTACGCCAATTGCTCGTTAGGGCTTAAAATGACTTGTGAGTTCAGATTATTATATTCCACAAGTACGCTTCCCGAAATCAGGGTTGCGGCGGTTATCGCATTTTCCGGATAAGCTGACACATTAAACTCTGTACCTAATGCTGTAACTTGAAAGTCGTTGGATTTGACGATAAACGGGTGTTTTTGTCAGGCTTGACTTTGAAATTGGCTTCACCAAGAAGAAATACACTACGGTCTTTGCCTGTGAATTCCTGCGGATATAAGAGCGTACTTTGTGAGTTCAGTTGCACTTCGGTTCCATCGGGCAGGATAAGAGTCCGTGTTTCTGCTGTCGGGATGTATTGTTGCAGCAAGTCAGGGGTTGCATCTTTTCCTATTGTAGAGAGATAGATGGAAGAAGCTGCCAAAAAGGAAAAAGACGGCGGCGACTGCCTGCCAGATATGAACCGGACGAATCCTGCGTTCTTTCCGTATGGAAGGAATATTCGCATTCTTTCTTAATTGCTCGTATGATTGGTGTGTATTAGATACAATCTTTTGTTGAAGAGCTTCCTGCCAGAGAGTAAGTAATGCATCTTCTTTTTTCGGAAGTATGTTCTTTGTCTACCAACCATCTGTAAAATTCTTGTTGAGTAGATTTCGGATATTCGCTTCTGGTGAATAAGGTCAATATTTTCTGGAAATAATTCTTCATTTATGCTATTTATTATTGGTGTTATATAAATAGCACACTTGAAGCGGATGAACTACTTACACGAAATAGAAAAAAATGCAATAAAAATAATCTTTTTAATTCCAGCATGGTTCGGTAGATTTGATGTTCTACTGTGCGGACGGAAATATTCAGTTTTTCGGCAATCTCTTGATTGCTCATATTTCTAAGACGGCTTAGTACGAAGATTTCTCTACGACGTTCCGGAAGACGGCTCAGAACCAGACGTACCAATAGCTCTGCTTCTTTATAATAGATAGGTTCAAGTGTGTTATCTGTTTGGAAAAGTTCTTCGATGAGGCTTTTTTTCGATCACGCTTTCCTGATATTCTTCTACTATTCTTTTATGTTTGATGAAGTTGATAGTGATGTGTTTGGTCATGGCAAAGATATAATTGGATATCTCTGTGCTATCCCGATCTGACCATATTTGAGGTTGCGTCCATAGTTTAGTGAAAACATCTTGGGTGATGTCTTCCGCATCCGCTTCGGATTTTAGTAGCATGAAGGCGAAATATTTCACCGCTGAATAATATCCGGTAAATATCGTCTCAAATTCGTGTGCTAGAGTATGTCATCTCGGCTTTCGGTCATCGAATTAACAAATTGTTGGAAATTGATTGACAAATGTAAACAAATAAATTAAGATACGAAGAAAAAAAAGAATTCTTTTTAAAAAAAGAAAATAAAATAGTGACGCTATCCGGGTGGGATGGTGTCACTATAAGTGTTGGATAGTGACGGTATCTTATCGGGATAGCGTCACTATTTTTTTAGTCTGTATTTTACCAGTTTCTTTTCACTGTACGGTAGCCATAGCCGATAATTACAAGGAAGCAAATAAACGGAAGAACGAATGAAGCGTTGACAGCGGGCAACCAGCCGACTTCTTTCAGATCAATAATGCTTGCTTGTAGCGGAGGGAGAATGGAACCACCCAGAATAGCCATGATGAGACCGGCGGCTCCGAACTTGGCGTCGTCTCCCATGCCTTTCAGTGCGATGCCATAAATGGTGGGGAACATCAACGACATACATGCTGAAACTGCCACAAGGCAATATAAACCGAGGATATTCTGCAGGAAGATGGTACCTAATGTGAAAATACCTCCGAAGATAGCAAGAATCATCAGTAACTTTCCGGCATTGAGATAGCGCAGAATGAAAGGTACAGATAGAGCGGCTGATACAAAAAATAACCATCGCTACGATATTGTATTGCTGTGACAATACTTCTGCACTTTTTTCGTCCATGCCTTGTGACATAAACAGTCGTGTTCCATACTGAATGATGAACGTCCAGCACATGATTTGTGCTCCCACATAAAAGAACTGGGCTATCACACCTTCACGATAACGTGTTTCCTTGAAAATGCGTTTGAGTGTAGGGAAGAAGTCTATTTTGTGATTCTGATCTCCGTTTTTAGGCATTTTGACGAATCGTATCAATAGCAGCATGGCAACGATGACTAGTCCGATGATGAGATAAGGAGCGATCAGGACACTAAGGTCACTCTCTTTGATCGCCTGAAATTCGCTGTCGTTAAGCAATGCGCGGTCTTCGGTACACATCGGATGCAATTTCGCTTGAATGAACTGCATGGCTACGTACATTCCGAGCAGCGATCCCATCGGATTGAAAGACTGGGCAAGGTTCAGACGTCTTGTAGCTGTCTCTTCCGTTCCCATAGAAAGTATATACGGATTACAGCTTGTTTCGAGGAAAGACAATCCGCAGGTCAGAATGAAATAAGCAATCAGAAACGGATAATACTCACCCGTCATTTTGGCGGGGAAGAATAAGAATGCTCCGAAAGCATACATACCCAGTCCTAACAAAACACCTGCTTTGTAGGAATATTTGCGGATGAAAATGGCAGCCGGAAAAGCCATGGCAAAAGTACCCTCCATAGAAGGCAACTTGTACCAATGCTCCATCGGTGGCACTCATCCGGAAGATTTTAGAGAATGCCTTTACCATCGGATTGGTAATGTCATTGGCAAATCCCCATAACGCAAAAACAGGAGGTAATGAGAATAAAAGGTATAAGATAACTGATGCCATCTTTCGAAAGGATGGACTGCTTGGTGTGTTTCATGGTTGTTTCTGGTATTTTTTTAAGTATTATACAAATGGAACATTCTTTCCATCGGTTTCCATTTCTCTGCGGAACTCATTCCGGGTGCGGCTTGTTGGAAGATAGCCATATATTCTTCCCACTCCTGTTGGCGGGGAAGGGTGTTCAGGCGTTCCATAGCTGTGTCCCAGTCAAAATCAAGGGGAGTTTCGACAATCATAAACAGTCGTGTTCCCAGAATATAAATTTCCATTTCAGGATGCCAACTTCCCGGATACCGGCAAGATTTCCGGCCATGCTTCCGCTTGGCTATGTCTTTTCCGATATTCGGCGATTAGTTCCGGAGAATTGCGTAAATCAAGGGTTTGGCAATATCGTTTGACGGGAACGTCATAAGATTGAACCTGATAACCGGTTTTGGATGTTTCCATATACTTTTATTTTTTAGGGTAATATACTTGTGGTGTAACGCTGCGAGTGACAATTTCTCGCAATTCACGAAGATCGGCAATTTCTCCTTTAGCCATTGCCTGCGTCAGAATGTTTCCCATTGCAGTAGCTTCCACCGGACCTGCATAAACAGGAATGCCGAGTTCGTCAGCTGTCAGTTGGTTGAGTAACTTATTTTGTGACCCTCCGCCGATGATATTTAACTGACGGATCGGAGCGGGGAGACAACGGTTGAGCTGTTCCACAGCCAGCCGATCTTTGAAAGCTAATGACTGGAGCACACATCGTACAGTCTCTGCTTTGTTTTGGGGAACTTGCAAAGCATGATTCCGGCAATAATGAATAAGCGCGTTTTCCATATTTTCCGGATTCATGAATGTGGCGTCGTCTACAGGGATGATTGTATCAATCTTGGCTTCGGCAGCCTGCGGGATGATTATATTATAATCTTGTTCCTCACCACATACTTTCCACTCGCTCATTAAGCGTTGCAGAATCCATAATCCTGTTATATTCTGGAGGAAACGGATTTTGCCGTCTACGCCTCCTTCATTGGTGAATTGAGCTTTTCTTGCTTCTTCCGTCAATATGGGTTCGTCCACTTCAACTCCCAGTAGCGACCAGGTGCCGGAACTAAGGAAAGCGATGGGACTTTCTGCGGCAGGAACAGCGGCTACGGCACTGGCTGTATCGTGTGAACCTACGGCAATAACGTCTACGGCACCCAGTCCGGTTTCGCGTGCAATATCCTCTTTCAGAGTGCCTCTGATTGTTCCGGGAAGAATGATTTTACCGAACAGATGTTCGGGAAGACCTAAGCTATGTATGGTATCGAATGACCAGTTGCGTGATTTGGCGTCCAGTAATTCGGAGGTGGAAGCGATGCAATATTCATTATTGGCTACTCCTGTCAGGAAGTAACTGAAGAGATCGGGCATGAATAGAAGTTGCCGGGCGACTTCCAACTGTATATCTTGATTCTGTTTCATGCTGTAAAGTTGAAACAGTGTATTGATAGGCATCACCTGGATACCGGTCTCGGCATAATGTCGGTGTTCATCTATAAACTTGAATACTTCTGCCGGCATTCCCTCTGTTCTCGCATCCCGGTAACAGACAGGATTTCCTAACAGGTTTCCATGCTTGTCAATCAGTCCGAAATCCACTCCCCAAGTATCAATACCAATACCTCTTACGGCATATCCTTTTTTTGTGCAGCCAGTTTTAGTCCGGTTTTCATATCTTCGAATAGAGACGGGGGAAGTCCCAGTAAACATGATTGCCAAGTTTGACCTGCCGGTTGGAGAAGCGGAATACCTCTTCCAATTCCAACTTACCGTTGAAAAGGAAGCCGGCGATGATCCGTCCGCTGCCGCCTCCGAAGTCTGCTGCTAAATAAGTGTGTTTGATGGTATCTTTCATGGTAATATGCCTGGATATTAGTTGCTTTTCTTTCCTAATACGTAGATTTCCAGGTCTTCAATTTCTGCCGGTGTGAGCACAGAATAATCACCACCGGATTGAACGATGATGCGGCAAGCCATTTCGAAGAAAGTAGCCCGTTCATATACTTGGTCGAAATCTTTTTCCGCATACCACTTGCCCGTGGTTAGTCAGTAAAACCGAGTTATGCGTTTGCATGGCTTCTACCACTGCTTTGGCCAGTTCCGGCGAACCGGGACGGTAATAGGGAATCACCGGTATTTCCGACCCGACATGACAAGGTATTTCTGCCGTTACATTGAAGTTGGTCGGCTTGTTTTTCATGCAGGAGACAGCAGTGGCATATTCCGATTGGAAATGGAGAACTACATTTACGTCCGGGCGTTCGCGAAGAATACCCAAATGGAATGTACTTTCCATAGACGGTTTTACTCCATTGGTAGGAGTGCCGCTGGCAATATTGCAGATGGAAACTTTTTCTTTGCCAAGTGTGGGAACCCAAGACCCCGTACCTGAAATCAATGCTTCTTCACCAATTCGCCAGGAAAGGTTACCGCTGCTGCAAAGCATTAACTTTGCATCCCCGTAACGGTGTGCCTGTGCAATGAATTGTTCAATATGTTCGTTGGTAATCATAGTGTTCTTATTTAAGTCGTTGTAGGGGGAGGCTGTTCCGATATTTATTGGGTATACCAGAGAAGGTAGCCCGCCCCTACGAACGGCAAAGTTAAAATATTTATTTATACAGGACGAAAAAAACTTGTTTATTTATAGATCGGGCCGTAAGTTGTACAAGCTCTGTAATCTGCTCCTTCTTTGTCCATACCGAAGGCATTCCAAGCGGCCGGGCGGAACATCTGATCTTCTTCCACATTGTGCATACATACTGGAATACGGAGCATGGAAGCAAGCGTGATTAAGTCTTGACCGATGTGTCCATAGCTGATAGCTCCATGATTGGCTCCCCAGTTATTCATAACTGAATATACATCTTTGAAAGCGGATTTATCACACAGACGAGGAACGAACCACGTAGTCGGCCATGTAGGATCGGTACGCATATTCAGTTTCTGATGGATTTCCGGATCAATCTCCACGGTCCAACCTTCTGCGATTTGCAGGACAGGGCCCAAGCCTTTGATCAGGTTCAGACGCATCATAGTAACAGGCATTCCGCCTTTTGAAAGAAAGTTGGACGAGAAGCCGCCGCCACGGAAGTAGTCGCGGTCTGCCGGATACCAGGTCGTTGCTTTGAGGCAGTTTTCTACGTCTGCATCAGTCAGATTCCATGGTTCTTTCATGACAGGATTGCCTGCTGCGTCTAATGATTGGCCGGAACCGTCGAGAGGTTGCACCGGAGTTGATCAGATGGATGATACCGTTTGCTGCCAAGCCGGTCAGTTCTTTACCGGTTACACGTTTCACGGCTTCAGGGCTCCAGTACGTACGTACATCAGAGAATATTTGTGCACGATTGGTCAATAGATGTCCGAACAACATGGCTACACCGTTGCAGGCATCATTTTCGGTAGCCACTACGAATGCTTCACGAATACCGTTCCAGTCGAAAGAAGTGTTGAGCAATGCTTCCGGATAGTCACCGTTAGGATAAAAGTCTGTCCATTGGCGTTGTCCCTGGAAACCGGCTGCAATGGCATTGTGTCCCAAAGCTTCTTCCTTGAATCCCATTTCTTTCAGTTTGGGATTTCCGGTCATCAGGTCGCGCATGATAATTGTCATTTTACGATGAACTCCCAGTCTGCATCTTTCTGCTGACGGGTTTTACGCTTTTCAGGACGGTTCTGGAAGTCTTCACCTTCGTTGGTCTTGCAATAGTTTTTCAGTCCACTCCATTGCTTTGGCGTATTCTTCGTGGTCATAGATACCTTCATCCATCCGGCGGATGATTTCTGTGAGGTCTATTGACTCATTGCGCATTCCCAGATATTCCTGGAAGAAGTCGGGGTTGACAATAGAGCCGGCGATACCCATTGATACACTACCCATTGACAGATAAGATTTGCCTCTCATCGTTGCTACTGCCTGTGCGGCACGTGCAAAACGAAGAATCTTTTCCGATACATCTTCAGGGATTGTATTATCGTCCAGATCCTGAACATCACGTCCGTAGATACCGAATGCAGGAAGTCCTTTTTGTGCGTGTCCTGCCAATACGGCTGCAAGGTATACTGCTCCCGGACGTTCGGTACCGTTGAAGCCCCAGACAGCTTTCGGGTAATGAGGATTCATATCCATTGTCTCCGCACCATAGCACCAGCAGGAAGTGACGGTAATGGTAGAACCTACTCCTTCTCTTTCAAACTTTTCCGCACAGGCGGCACTTTCGGCTACGCGTCCGATAGTGCTATCGGCAATAACACATTCTACGGGACTTCCGTCACCGTTTTTCAAATTGCTGCTGATTAATTCGGCTACGGCTTTAGCCAAATTCATTGTCTTTTCTTCAAGGCTTTCACGAACGCCACCCTGGCGACCGTCGATTGTGGGACGAATCCCGATTTTCGGATACTTTTTCATGGTTTCTATCTATTAAAGGATTAATTAATATCTGTGCTGAACTGTGCTGATTATATTGCAAAAAAAAATTAAAGCGACTTTCGAAGTCTTACTTCTGTCGGCAAGAACTTTTGTACCGTTACATTATTAAGAACGAAATTAGCAGCTTCGTTTCCCATCATTTCCCAGTCAATACTCAATGAGGTTATTCCTTCGTCAATCACTTCGTAGGAAGGAATATCATTGTATGCCAACAAGCCGAAATCTTTTCCGCATTTCAGTCCTTCCAGTCTTCCTTGTTTCACAACCTTCACTACATCTTGTTGCTTGATAGCAATGTAGGCAACTCCCTTGCATATTGTCAGATTCTCGATGTCCTCCTGAACCTCACAGAGGAATCCCTGTTCCTGACAGAAACGGGTGAAATATTCCTTGCTGCTTTGAGGGTGCTTCAGGCTTTTCGGAAACAGAAAAACAAGTTGGTGATAGTTTTTCAGCCTTTCCCTGAGCAAATGCAATGCCTGATAGAAAGATTTGTCGAAATCTTGACAGATATATGAATACTTCTCTTTTTCCGAATTTGCCGAAATCAAGAAGTAGCAATTTGGTGGGATTAATTTTGTTAAGGGCTGTGCTGAATTTCTCGTTGTCGAAATTCATCACGATGTATTTGTTGTATTTTCCTACGGATTCGCGAATGATGGTATTGAACAATCGCTCGTTGTATTGGTGAAACAACAGGTCGACCTTATAATTAATAGGCAGTCGTTTGACGAAACTGTTGTATAATGCTTCTTTGAAAGGAGTGTATTGGTCGAGCAGTAATAAAACATTGGTTACCCTGGCTCGTCACGTAATATCCTTTTCCGGGAGTGGAGTCGATCAACCCTCGTTCGCGTAAATCAAGGAAAGCTTTGAAAACGGTGTCGCGTGATACTCCGTATTGAGCACTCAACTGATTGATGGAAGGCAAAGAATCTCCTTCAAGAAATTCTTTCCTGGAGATTGCCTGGCTAAGTGCGTCCGCTAGTTGCGTAACCTTGCTCGACTGTTGTCCGAATGTTGCCTTTTTATCAGTTCGTTTCATGCTGTAAAAATAAGTAATACTGTGCTGAACTATGCTGATGCAAAGAAAGACATTTTATTCTGAAAGAGAATAATTATTTGCTATGTTTTATAGCATAAAGTAATAAAAATCCCCTTCGGCGAACCGAAGAGGATTATTGCTTTTTTTCCAAATGTTTTGTTAGGAACCTGCCGAAAATTATTCAGCAGCAGCTTCTGTTGCAGCAGCTTCTTCAGCCGGAGCAGCAGCTTCTTCTGCAGGTGCTTCAGCAGCAGCTTTTTCAGCAGCCTCAGCAGCTTTCTTTTCAGCGAGTGCTTTTGCTTTCACTTCGTTGATCTTCTTTTCTGCTTCCAGACGCGCTTTAGCTTCAGCTTTCTTAGCTTCGTCTTGTTTAGCTTTCAAAGTAGCCAGACCTGACTGTTTGTTGTTCTTCCAAGCTTCGAATTTAGCTTCTGCTTCTGCTTCTCCGAATGCGCCTTTCGCAACACCGCCAATAAGATGTTTCTTCATGTAAACACCTTCACGAGAAAGGATGTTACGTACAGTGTCACTTGGTTGTGCACCTTTCAGTACCCATGCCAATGCAGCGTCGAAATTCAAATCTACTGTAGCAGGATTGGTGTTAGGGTTGTAAGTACCAATCTTCTCAATAAATTTACCATCACGTGGTGCTCTGCTGTCTGCAATTACAATTGAATAAAACGCGTAACTTTTACGTCCGTGTCTTTGCAATCTGATTCTAGTTGCCATTTTTAATAATTGTTTTTAATTAATGATTTGAATTATGCTACTAACTCGTAATAGCGGGCACAAAGATACGGCTTTTCTTTTGATTGACAAATATTTCTCTTTTTCTTATGAATACCTCCTCGGATATCGGAACAGGATAGCGAGCAGGGCACAGACTCCCATCGTAAACGGATAATAGAGATTGCCGATAATACTGATAGGGGAGATGCTGGCAAGTCCTGCTGCAATCAGCATCTGTGCCCCATAGGGGATAATTCCTTGTATCAGACAGGAGAATGTATCCAGGATACTGGCTGTTTTTCTCCGGTCGAGATGGAATTTTATGGCAATATCTTTGGCAATCGGTCCGGTTGTGATAATGGCAATCGTGTTGTTGGCAGTGCATAAATTGGCAATGCTCACCGGGGAGGGCGGCAATGCTTAGTTCGGCACCCCTCTTGCCATTGACATGGCGGGTGAGTTTCCGGATGATGAAATCGATACCTCCGTTATAACGGATTGTTTCGAGCATACCGCCTGCCAGTAATGTGATAATAATCAATTCACCCATGCCTGTAATTCCTGTCCCCATGGCGCCAAACCAGTCGAATATACCGAAGCTACTGGTAGCTATGCCGATGATACCGCTGGTCAGGATACCTATTATTAATACCAGCATCACGTTCATTCCGGCAATGGCTGTTCCCAGTACTATTATATAAGGTATGACTTTGAGCCATTCAATGGTTTGTGTTTGAGTGGGAGCAGTAATGGACAATCCTTGGAATATATAAATACCCAGCACGATGATGGCTGCCGGCACCACTATCATCGAGTTTACCCGGAATTTGTCGCGCATTACACATTCCTGAGTTTTGGTAGAGGCAATGGTGGTGTCTGAAATAAACGACAGATTATCTCCGAAAAAAGAACCACCGACTACGACAGCCACCATAAAAGGGAGTGCTATCTCCGTCTTTTCTGCCAGTCCTACAGCAACGGGAGTGAGGGCGACAATAGTTCCCACGCTGGTTCCGATGGATAAAGAGATGAAACAGGCAGCAATAAAGATGCCGGCCAGCAGCAGATTATCCGGGAGAATATGTAGTGTCAGATTGACGGTGGCATCGATTGCGCCCATTTGTTTCGCACTATGAGCAAAGGCTCCGGCAAGAATGAATATCCATATCATCAGGAGGATATTTTTATTGGCAGCTCCCACGGAGAACTGATAGATGCGTTGGTCTAGTTTCAAGCCGGGGGTAATGGCGATGGCATAACAAGAAGAGACGAGAAAGGCCACCGTGATAGGCACTTTATAAAAGTCGTTGACAAGAATGGAAGTTACCAGGTAAAGGCATAAGAATACGAGCAACGGACTTAATGCCCACCAACTTCCGGTGCGGTTTTTATGTATTTTTTCTTCAGTCATAAATGGACGTTGTGGTATTTATTTTATTCTAAATATTTGAAATAGCGGTGCAAAAGTAGTGTTTTTCGCAGGAAGTGGCAAAAAGAATAGCTAAAGTAACATATTTATAACAAGCCCGAATATGTTATTGTTTCTAAAAGAGTGGCTTGAATATATCATCTCCTATTTCATGGTTTTCACGGTCTTAAATAAAATAGGAGATGATATATTTCTTTTTACAGTAAGATGATGCGCTTTTGTACGATGTCTATTAATTGGGCTTTTAACTGTTGTGCATTAATAGGCTTAGGCATATAACCGTCGAACCCACTTTCTATCACCTTCTGCTCATCTGAAGCATAGGCAAAGGCGGTAATGGCAATAATTGGCACTTTAGCCGAGTATTTCCGGATTTCTTTTGGTTGCTTCGTAGCCGTCCATAACAGGCATATTGATGTCCATTAGTATGATTTGCGGATTATACTTATTGAACATTTCTACTGCTTCTTGTCCATCCCAAGCATGAATCAATTGGTATTCTCCCTTTAATATGGATGCAAATAATTTGTAGTTGCTGTCATTATCTTCTGCAATCAGAATGCTAAGCTTGTTTTTCTCTATGGTTATTGGTTGGAGCTCTGTCTTTGCAGTGTCTTCATCTACAGCCACTGCGGCTTTATATGGTAGTGTAAACCAGAATGTGGAACCTTTTCCTTCTTCCGAATTTACTCCGATAGATCCTCCCATGTGCTCTACTAATGTCTGGCAAATAGAAAGTCCTAACCCTGTACCTTGTTCAAAGCTGTTTAGTTTGACAAAACGTCCGAAAATGCTCTTCTGTTTGTCTTTGGGTATACCGCAACCTGTATCGCTGACATAAAAATAAATTTCTTTGTCGCGAAGTTCATAGCCAAAACGAATATACCCCTCGGTTGTAAATTTGATAGCATTGCTTATCAAATTGATGAGTAACTGCGATAGACGGTTCTTTTCAGTATGGATAAAGCAGGTTTCCATTGTCGGATGACAGCTTAGCTGTACTTTATCCGATTTAATTTTTAGCTGTAATGAGCTTGTTAACTCATTCATCACCTTATTCAAATCAATGTTGGAATACTGAAATTCCAATGTTCCGGCTTCAATCTTTGATAAATCCAGAATATCGCTGATTAATTGTAATAACAGCGTGTTATTATTTTCAATGATGCTCACATACTCCTGCTTTTCTTCTTTTTTCGTCTGTTGATGCTAATATACTGGAGAAACCGACAATAGCATTGAGAGGAGTACGGATTTCATGACTCATGTTTGCGAGGAAAGCTGATTTGAGACGATTGGATTCTTCTGCCCGGTCTCTGGCTGTCATCAATTCCATTTCCATCTTTTTTCGTTTGGTGATGATTAAAGAGGAGCCGACCAGAGACAGTGGCTTTCCGTTTTTATCACGAGTCTCTACAGCAGCTTGCGCTTCTACCCATTCTATTCGATGGATGTGATTCTGTATGTTGACTACCCGATATTCTTCCCTAACCTTATCCGAACGTCCTTTTAGCAGATCTTCGTAGGCTTTTTCTACACGTTTGCGGTCTTCTTTGAATATTTTAGAGAAATATTGAGAGTCGGGTACTGCTAATTGTTCTTCACTTATATCTTTTTCATTTGTACTGAGTTCGATGGGTTTGTTGATGTCGCAAAGTATAGTTTTGCTTAATAAATCCCATTTCCAGGGGCACAATATTGGCTACGTCCAGTGCCATTGCAAGCTTGTTGTTGGTAGCACTCAATTTTTGTTGGGCTTTGTATAGTTCTGTACTGTCCAGACAGAAAATATCGACAATGTTATTGTGGTGAGTACCTTTCAGGACTACATCATAAAATGTATCTACCCGTTTGAAATAGTATGGGAAAGTGATAGCCCTGTTTTCCGCAAGTGACATTTTTGTGAAATGCAGGAACTCCGGCATGGATTCAGGGAATATTTCACTGGCCTTTTTTGCCTATTACGTCTTCTTTGCGGAAGAAGTTTTTTTCAAAGTGAGAGTTTACATTCCGATATATTAATTCTATTGGCGTGCCTTCTTCGTTCATAATTAACTCTTCTTGCATATACAATATAGGCATATTGTTAATCAGGTTTTTGTAAGAAGTCATTGTGTCAATCTCTTTCTGTTGTATTTTCTTGAGCTTATTCAGATGACTGATGCGGTATTGAAAGAGTAGAGCAAGCAGTATGAAACAAACGACTGATCCTAAAATGAAATATCCGTATTGTTCCCAAAAAGTAGGTGGCTTGTTAAAGAAAATTGTGTTGGAAGGACATAGATTCGGTGATAATCCTTTACGTAGCAAAACATTGTAGTTGATAGTCGGAGCGGCATCTGAAGGTTCGTAAAAAGGTATTTCGGATGCTTGTTTCCCATCTAATATTGCTTGGATTGTTTCTACTATTTTTTTTTGTTGTATGTATCTTGGTCGTAGACGTATCCTCCTATCGTTCCTCCTGTATTGTCTTTGATTGTCAACATGCCAAGACTGAATAAAGGAGCGGATGTTGTGGGGATTAGCCGGTGAGAATTTATAACCAACGAAGTGTTACCGGCAAATGTGTGTTTGTAGAACCAGGAAAAAAGAGTATTCCTGTTATTTGGGGGTCAATAGAATAAAGAGTGTCTAACAAATGGTTAATCCGCATCTTTCGAGGAGATATGAATTGATAATTGATATCCGGATGATCCTTTGCTAATTCTTGCTCAATAACTGTGTTGTAAGTCTGGTTGTTTTGCCGTTCATCACCGATAAATATGAAATTCTTTATATGGGGAGTCATTCGGCAAATTAGTTCTATATTCTCTTTAATATAGAAATTAGAATGTAAGAAAGTTAGATTATAAGGTTTGGCTATGTCCGCTATTGGGATTCTTGCAGTTACGTCAATCGGTTTCTTTTGGAGATAAAACTCTTTCGGTCCGATATAATCTTCTTCGGCGCATAGTATAATCGGAACATTCCCCACATCTTCCTGAAGTCATCCCGTAATATCATACTGGAATTTCCTATCAATATCAGCATTCGTGGAGAATGTTGTCTGTATTTTTCTAGGATCGTTTGTTTGAACTCTTTTAAAGTAGAGTCTGCATCCATCATTAGCATATTCATATGTTCGGTATAGAGTGCTAGTTGAGGAAGAGTTTGAGTGTATTCGGTTATCGCGGAAATCATTCTAAAACTCAGGGAGCTGCTTCTGTATATGAATTAATAATTAGAAGATAATTGGAAGAGTTTACTGAATCTTTTTGAGCTAGACTCGGAGTGGTGAAAGAAAACAATAAACAGAACGACAAAAAAGTTTTATAAGATAAGAGGTATTTGCTTTTATTTGATTGTGTGTTGTCATTAAATTTTAATGTTTTTTGATGGTTTATTAAGTTTATGTGATTACAAAGGTATTAATAATAAATGGATTAAACTAAACTTTGGTCATGAAAAGTAAATAAAAGAGAGAAATTTATACGCTTTTTAGACGGGCTTCTTATTTGACTTTATAAGGGTGCGTGAACCAGAAACGGGAACCGGTCCCTAACTTGGATTCAACACCGATAGTCCCCCCGAGGTGCTCGATAATACTTCTGCAAATAGACAGCCCTAAGCCTGTGCCTTTTGAGAATGAATTGAGTTTCACAAAACGTTCGAAGACCCGACTTGCTTTATCCGGAGCAATCCCCATACCCGTATCTGTGACGGAGAACTCTATTTCATCTGTTTCTTTTTTATGATGATATTCAAGGAGAATTTGGCCTTCTTTGGTAAATTTGAGAGCGTTATTTATGAAATTGGTGATTACCTGCATTAAACGCTTTTTATCTGTATAAATATAATATTGAGGTAAGTCCGGAGTCAGCAAAACGGGGACGGGCTTATCTTCTTTATATCATAATTGCGTATAATATCTTCACAGAAGCTCTTAATGTCCAGATAATCCATGGTGAAGTCGAGTGTTCCGGCTTCTATTTTTGATAAGTCGAGAATGTCGGATATCAGTTGTAAGAGAAGTTCTGTGTTTTCCTGCATGATATCGACATAATCCTGGCGGTCCTTTTTGTCATCCGATTCGACCAGTAAACTGGCAAAGCCGACAATCGCATTTAACGGAGTGCGGATTTCATGACTCATATTGGCAAGAAAGGCCGATTTTAAACGATCCAGATTTTCCGCTTTTTCTTTGGCTATTCTTAGTTCTTCCTCTATTGTTTTTTGATGGTTAATATCGACACTGGTGATTACGTGTGCCATCTGTCCGTCTATCCAGTCAAATGCGGCACTGAATACACGAAACCAACATTTGTCAAATGGACGTTGATAATCCCAGGAGTAAACTTTAGTTGGCAACCCGTTTTCATCTATCAAATGTTTCTTCGGGCAAAACTCACATTCTCCGGTTTTATCTTTATATAGAGCCTGCCAGCATTTTTTTTCCTTCAAAATGTTCAATTCCTCCGTATGGAGCAGCCATGGATTCATTGGCATATAGCATATCATGAGAGTCGAAAGAGTTTACATAGATGTCAACTCCCATGTTGTTCATGATACTACTTAAAGTCTTGCTTGCCCGTACTTCCCTTTCTTTATATTCACGCACTGCTATTTCCTTGGAGAGTGATCCTAAAATGAGATGAATTATTTGCAGTTCCTCATCGGTGAAAGATATTGCATGCTCTCTGTCTCCAAATCCGATGAATCCGATAATTTTTCCTTCGGAGTCTTGAATTTGCCGGATTAGTAATGAATCGACTTTATAGAAATCCACGATGTCTACATCATCCCGAGGAAGCGTTTTGGGTTCTGCAGGCATAAAAAGGTTTGCTTTTGCCATTTGCGTGGGCAACGTGTTGATTGCTCATTTCACTGATTTCAAAACGCTGGCGCAGGATATTGTCGTTATTTCCAATTGTTTCCTTTAAATAAAAGTAGCGAAATCCGTCCGTTTGATAAATGAATGCTCTTTTTAAAACCATAGTATTCGCAAATATCCGTAAGTGATTCTGTGATTTTTTTCTCAATAGAGTCACAGCTATTCAGTCTTTCTAAGAAATGAAGTAAAAATGCATGGTAATTCTCTCTTTCTGATCATATTGTTTTAGGCATCTTGTTTGGTTATTTAAACTCGAAAGGAGTATGCTGTTTATCTCTTTCAAATCTTCAAGCTGCTAATATACGGACTTTAAAAAATGATGAATGCTGTTTCAGATTTTTGTAATGTTCCGTTTTTTCTTTTTCTTGGTACGAAAAGAGAATGTAATGAATGATATTTCCCTTGGATTTTAGTTAACTAACAACGATCTTTTAAGAAATAAATAGGTGAACTTGTACGGATTTGTTGAATTAAACGCTGTTGGGGGAGTTAGTCGGTATTTGAATTTTTCGAATCTGTAAGTGATTGATTATTAATGCGTAATAAATGTGCGTTTTTCCTTTAAAACCAACGGCTCGTTGGTTTTAAAGGAACGACCCGTTGCACACCGAGAAACACACCATTCCTTTTAAAGGAACGTGCTTTTTCATCTTTAGATGCGTAGATTGATATAATAATGTTTATATTTATTGTTTCATATCTGCGCTGCGAACATTATTTTAGTGCTTCGATTACCTGCGGCATCATTGTCCAAATGGTGTTTTCATCTTGAGCAGTGAAAAAGTTACCATCTATCTCTGATTTCTCATCAGTAGCTGTTCCGTTTTGAATGGCTGGTTTGGCTAATGGGTGAACTGCTAGTTTTTTCCCTTTTGTTATACCTGTAAAGTCAAACATCATTGCACCGGCGCAATGTCCGATCATCATTTTCCCTTTATCTCCGAAAGTTTTAATGACTTGCATCAAATCTACATTATAGGGCTTATCGGCATTCTGCTGAAATACAGGCACTGCATCGCCACATGAGAAAACGAGTGCATCGAATTCATCTTCGTGTCCTTTCAAATTAGCGATCACGTCATCTACTGTCAGGCTGTTTCCCGAATTTGTTTTAATATCCTTCGTATCCGATACGGCAAATACTTTATATGAAATACCATTTTCGAAAAAATGCTTCCAAATATTGGAATAGTCCACAACCATTTACCGGATTCACTGCTAAAACTGCAACTTTCTTTGCCATAATCATAATTATTTAAATGAAACAATAGTTATTTTTAGTAAGTTTATTACTTTTTGTGATGCAAATGTATCTTTCTTGTTTGAGAAATGCAAGAACGTACTTGAAAATAAGGTAGTTACATGGAAGTAACTATTGTTGAAACTCAGTATAATACAAAACGTTAAAAAATGAAAAACTTTCATCCGACAGGAAATTGTCCGGTAAGAGATGTGCTTAGCCGCTTGGGAGACAAGTGGTCGATGCTGGTACTTATTACGTTGAATGCCAATGGCACGATGCGTTTTAGTGATATTCATAAAACGATAGAAGATGTTTCGCAAAGAATGTTGACCGTTACCCTACGTACTTTAGAATCAGACGGATTGGTGGAACGGAAAGTGTACGCCGAAGTGCCTCCCCGTGTGGAGTATTGCCTGACAGATACGGGTGGCACTTTGATCCCTCATATTGAAGGGCTGGTAGGATGGGCCTTGGAGAATATGGATACCATTTTGGATCATAGGCAAATGAATCAGCAGCATTAATAAATGACAATGGTAGAAATGAATAAGGTAGAATTCAATATTTTTAAAATATGGAGATAAAGTTAGTAGCTTCGGATAAAAAAGAATTCCTCGATTTATTACTTCTGGCTGATGAACAAGAAAGTATGATTGACCGGTATTTGGAGCGCGGCGATATGTTTGTTCTTTATGATAACGGATTGAAAGCTCTTTGTGTAGTGACTCGTGAAGGGAAGGTATTTATGAAATCAAGAATATTGCTACCGTTCCTTTCTTTTTCAACGGCAGGGGTACGGAAAACGTTTAATCGAATTCTTATTTGAATATTATCGGGGAAAGTGTTCTGAAATGTTGGTGGGTACAGGCGATGTGCCTTCTTCCAGATCTTTCTATGAACACTGTGGTTTCACTGTTTCTCACCGGATAAAGAATTTTTTACTGACAACTATGACCATCTGATCTATGAGGATGGCGAGCAACTGGTGGATATGATTTATTTGAAGAAAACTTTTTAGCGTGTAGTGATGGAAACTCAATCATTTGGATGAAATAAAGAGTTTTGTTCGTTTATGTTACTGCATGAGCATACAGGCTATTTATATCCTTTGATTGTATGAAAGTGCATTTCTCTATTTTTACATTCGAAGAAGACATTCTTAATAAACGCAATTTTGGTTTATAATAAACTTTGGGGTAGTTTATTATAAACGGTATCAGAGTTTATTAAAAACTATTTTAGTCGTTTGGGAGATCATAGAAAAAGAAATGTGTATAAATACAAACAAAATAGGGCAATGATCGCCAAATCATTGCCCTATGATATATCTGTATTGATCCTGAATAAGATCAGTTTAAAAGCTTTTTATGTATCTATTTTTCTTGTTATAATCATGTCGTTTATAGATTTTGTTTTCTCAAAGATACAAAATAAAAAAACGTTTGTCAAGTGTTTCTGAAGAAAAGCCGGTTATTCATTGAACCAGTCTATTTTCTCTGAGAAATACATCACTATTGCCAGTATAATAAACAGTCCTAAGCTGCCTGCCAATAATGCGAAAGTCTCTAGCTGGATAAGAACAAATATATAAATATAGAGTATAGCCAACAATCCGGACATGATTAATGACGGTTTTTTCTGGTGATTCCGAACATATATCCGCCTACCAGTGTGATGGTCAGTGCAGAAGATAATAAATAGGCAGGGTTGAATCCGATGTGTTCGGAGAAGGAGAGGAGCAAACTGTAAAATAGACAGAGTGCCAGTCCTACCAATAAATACTGCAAGGCATGAATGCGGGTCTTGTTCATGATTTCAGTGAAGAAGATAACTCCGAAAGTCAGTAAGATAATCAGAATAGCATACTTTGCGGAACGCATAGACTGTTGGTACTGTTCCACCGGAATTTTGAAGTTCACACCGAAACTGGAACTCTCAATATCCTTGATATTTGAGGTGTTGAAGTCAACCATCACCTGTGAGTAATTCCGGTTCAAATTTAAAACCTGCCATTGTGCGGAAAATTCTTCTTCTCCGTAATATTCCGGTTGTTAGGCAGATAGTTTCCGGTAGAAGCTAGGTGTATTCCAGTTGGCTTTCAGATCTACACGGGTTGTTTTACCCAATGGAATAAAGTTGAGTGACTGCGAACCTTTCAGTTTGATTTTTATTTCGTATGGCAGTTTTTTATTCTGTTTCAACTCCGATAAGTTTGCGATCGCATGAACTCCGGTGTTATCTATTCCTCTGTTGTCCATACCCGGTTCGAATATATAAACAGAATCTCCCAAGGTGATACTGATCTGCTCACTGATGCCCCGCATATCTGTCAGGTTCAAGCAAATAGCTGCCCTGTCAAACTGCAATTGCTCCATATCTATTCTGCTCTTTTTCAATTCTTCCGAACTGAATGACCCTTTCAATGTCAGTTCCGATTGATATACATTGACTTCATAGATACTTCTTTTCAGGATTTCAGTCTTCAGTTGTCCGCTGACCATAAGCTCGTCAGGAAAAAGTATCAGGTCTTTGATGGAAACCTTCTTTCTCACCGTTGTTTTCAGTGACAACCGGATACTGGAGATTCAGGTAAGGGCCTGTAATGGTCTGTGCCAGACTCCATTTTTCACTTACCTCGTCGATAGCTTCTTCCTGGGTTCGTCCCCGTTCGGAAATAAGATTTTCAATCATGAACATCGGTATCATCAGGAGAAGAATTAATAATCCGATGATGACAACCTTGATTGTTTTGGAGAAACGGTGGAGGCATCCCATAGGTTGCTGTTCCTGTTGTTCATTTGAATTTTCATTGAAAGCGTCCATAAGCCAGTAGTGTTTTGATAAATTATTTATTTTGATTTTAGAAATTTCTCCAGGGCTTCAATATGCGATTTGAAGGCTTCTCTGCCTTGCGGGGTTGCCTGAAAAACAGTCCGTGGCTTTCGTCCGACAAAACTTTTGTTGCATACGATATATCCCAGTTCTTCCAGCGCACGGGTGTGGCTGGCCAGATTGCCGTCTGTCAGTGAGAGTTGTTCTTTCAGAAAATTGAAATCAGCTTCCTCATTGACCATCAGAATAGCCATAATGCCTAGTCGGACCTTGCTTTCGAATGCTTTATTAATATATTGGAATGCTTCTATCATTTATGATCTCTTTCTTTCGTAATGTAAATAGAACAGTATACCATAGAGGATATGAAATCCACCGAAACCTATCGTCCAAAACAATAATGAATGACCTTCCCAAAAACAGTCTACGACGCCCAAACAAATGAAAGCATAACCTAACCATACGATGCTGGAGTAAGTAAATTTGGAAACGTTGACTAGTGCCAGCCCGTAAAATAGAAGCATGACAGAAGCCAGAATGTCATAATACTCGTGCATAAGGATGGAAATACATAAAACACCTCCGGTCAGCATCGGAAGAGAGAAAAGTTCCACAATGCCCGGTAAGTGAGGCGGCTGAAATTTTTCTGTCCTGTCTTCTTGGATTTGTAATAGGACAGGATGCAAGCAGTGACCGCAGCAGCTACCAATACGAGCGAGGCTATTATAGCCATCAATTCAAGGGCAACAATTAAATGAGTGCCCGGTGTAATAACTTGTGTGGCGATATATGCGCCAACTAATGCGTAAATGCCCGCCATGATTGCAGCGAGACCACTGAGAGAGATAAACTTGAGGACTTTTCCATCAACTCTTTTATCTCATTTACCGATTCTAATGCTTTATCTCTATTCATATAAAAAGTACTTTGTGACGCAAAGTAAAATAAAAGATTTCAGATGAACAAACTTTTTTTGCCTGAATATTTTGATGATAAAGATTTGAATGGTATGATAAAACGTTAATATATAGTTGTTTAATGGATAAATGAACGGATAATCGGGAATTATATAAAAATAGTTTGAAAATGAAATTAGTCAAACGTTTGACTAATTCAGGGGAAATACCTAACTTTGCCGCCGAAACGAAACAAGTAAAAAGAGTATAGAAAATGAGAGAAGGAGCAGAGTTTAGAGAACTCATGTTGCAGATTGTTCGTACCCGTATGGCTTTCCGCCGGTCTATGCAACGGACATTGAGAAAAATAATGCGGGTATTACGTTTGAGATGCTTCAGGTATTGAGTAGCTTATGGCATGAGCAGGGAATTAGTCAGCAGATATTGGCGGAACGCATAGCAAAAGATAAGGCATGTCTCACCAATTTGATGAATAATCTGGAAAAGAAAGGGTATGTTTACCGGAGAGAAGATCCTGCCGACCGTCGTAATAAACTGGTGTTCCTGACCCCCGAAGGGGAAGAATTTAAAGAACAGATTCGTCCGATTCTCGATCAGGTCTATGTATACGCAGAAAAGATTATTGGTATAGAAAGCATTGAGACTATGTTGTCTGAATTAAAGAGTGTATACGATGTACTTGAAAATGTATAAGAAGTATGGGGCTGTTTTATCTTGCCTGTTTTTGGCTACTCAATCCATAAATGCACAAACAGATTCTTTGTTTCTCACTATCGATCAGCTTTTTTGAACGGGGAGTACGGCATAGTCTGCAACTTCAGGCGGATGTAATGAAAGAATCCAGGGCGCAGGAGCGGATACGGACCGCACGGTCTGCGCAGTTACCGGAACTGCAGATCGGGCTGAAAGGGGGATTTGTAGGGCAGCCTGTTGTTTGGGAACGGGGATTATCCGATCCTTCATATCCGGAAGCACCGGACTGGTCACAAAATTATGCGATTGATCTGGCACAGCCTCTCTATCAGGGTGGTAAAATCCGAAGTGCTATTCATAAGGCGGATATAGAAAAACAAGTTGCCGAACTACAAACGTTAACTGATGAGGCAGAAATAAAGTTACGGTTACTCAATCAGTATATGAACCTGTTTAGTCTATTCAAGCAGCATGAAATATTGATGCGGAATATTGAGGAGTCGGAACTCCGGTTACGCGATATCCGACGGATGAAAAAGAGGGGCTGATAACCAATAATGATGTATTACGGAGCGAAATGCAGTTGACTAATGACCGCCTGTCTTTGGAGGAAGTGGAAAATAGCATTGCACTTGTATCGCAGCAACTCAATATCTTGTTGGGGCAGGATGAGAACTTGTTATTACAACCGGATACAACCATTCTCTATCAGGCAGTTGCTTTGCAGTCCTATGATGACTATATTGTTCAGGCGTATGAGAATGATCCGGCGATGAGACTGCTTCGCGCACAGACAGAATTGGCAAGGAATGAAATCCGTTCTGCCCAATCCTTTTCTCTTCCCAGTGTGTCACTATATGCATCGAATACATTGGCACGTCCTGTTTCACGTACATTGACGGATATGTACAATAATAACTGGAATGTAGGTGTGTCGGTTTCTTATTCTTTATCGTCATTGTATAAGAACAATCATAAAATAAAAAGAGAGCAAACTGATGGTGTCTTTGCGGAAGAATGAAGAAGAACAGAAAATGCAGGGAATCCGCATGGATGTACGCTCTGCATTTTTACGCCACAGGGAAGCATTGCAGAGGGTAGAAGCTTTAAAGCTGTCAGTCCGACAGGCGCAGGAAAACTATCGTATCATGCAAAACCGTTACCTCAATCAGTTGGCTATTCTGACTGACTTGCTGGACGCAAACTCTGTCCGTTTGAATGTAGAGTTGCAGTTGGTCAATGCCCGTACTCGTGTGATTTATACTTATTATCAACTTCAGAAGGCTTGTGGTCGTCTTTAATAAACAGAACAGATATGGCAATTGAATGGAAAGAAAAACAGAGGAAACTGAAAAAAGTAAGAGTTCGTAATATCGTTTTAAATTTAGTATGTATCTGTTTGGCCGTCTCCGGACTTTGGTGGACTGCTAATTACTTCTGGCGCTATGTGAATTACGAAGTGACTAATGATGCTTTTGTAGATCAATATGTAGCTCCTTTGAATGTCCGGGCTTCGGGTTATATCAAGGAGGTTCGTTTTAAGGAACATCAATATGTCCATCAGGGAGATACTCTGCTGGTGCTTGACAATCGTGAATATCAGATTAAGGTAAAGGAAGCGGAAGCTGCATTGTTGGATGCACATGGCTCGCAGGATGTACTTCATTCGGGTATTGAAACTTCCCATACGAATATTGCCGTGCAGGATGCCAACATTGCTGAAGCAAAAGCGAAACTCTGGCAATTGGAACAGGATTATCATCGTTTTGGACGTTTGTTGAAAGAAGAATCTGTTCCGGAACAGCAGTATGAGCAAGCGAAAGCTGCTTATGAGGCAGCAAAGGCACGTTATCAGGCATTGGTTGCACAGAGACAGGCGGCATTATCACAATATGCGGAGACAAGTAAGAAAACAACCGGTACAGAGGCTGCCATTTTGCGTAAAGAAGCAGACCTGGATTTGGCTAAGCTGAATCTGTCTTATACGGTTCTCACTGCCCCTTATGATGGATATATGGGCAGGCGTACGCTTGAATCCGGTCAATATGTACAGACCGGACAGACTATTTCTTATCTGGTGCGCAATAAGGATAAGTGGATTACCGCTAATTATAAAGAAACGCAGATTGCTAATATTCATATTGGCCAGCAGGTGCGTATTAAAGTAGACGCAGTGCCCGGAAAGATTTTTCACGGGGAAGTCACTGCGATTTCCGAGGCAACCGGGTCTAAATATTCCTTGGTTCCTACAGATAATTCGGGCCGGCAATTTTGTAAAGGTACAGCAGCGAATCCCTGTGCGTATCGACTTGGAAGATGTTTCTTCAGAAGAAATGGCACAATTAAGAGCGGGTATGATGGTTGAAACAGAAGCTTTACGCAAATGATTACCATGAAGGAATTGGAGGCACCTGTTCGTCAATGGGTGCCCGATTGGCTTGGGCTTATCAGCATTTTCATCGTGATTCTTCCGGTCACTATGCTCAATGGCTCGTATACAGGCAGTATGCTGGAAGTGTCGAACACGCTGGGACTAATTCGGAAGATATTACGATGGGGTATTACGCTGCTTCGGCGGGTATGGCTATCGCATACCCGATTATTCCTAAGGTGTTGGCAGCCTTTTCCGTGAAATCTCTGTTATTGATTGATTTAGTACTGCAATTCTTCTTGAGTTGGGTTTGTGCACGTACGCAAAACGCGGATATTTTGATCGTCTGTAGTTTCGCGATCGGTTTCCTGAAAGGGTTTCTCATGCTGTGGTTTATTCGTTATGCCCAGAAGATTTTCAGTCCGAAGAATGTGCGTAGCGAGTTCTATTCTTATTTTTATCCGTTGGTTTACGGTGGGGGACAAGTTTCGATGCTGGTAACGGCTTTACTGGCGTATCACTATAACTGGAAGTATATGTATTACTTCATGATGCTTTTGATTCTGGTTTCTGTTCTGTTTGTTATCATCTGTTTCCGGCATAACCGCCCCATAAAAGCTGTCGCATGGTCTGATCTGCATATCCGTGAGATGTTTGTTATTTCAGCCGGGTTGCTGATGTTGATGTACGTTATCAATTATGGCAAAGTGCTCGATTGGATGGCTTCCGGCAAGATATGTATTTATATTGTAATAGCACCTATGCTGATTGCACTGTTCATCTGGTATCAGAGCCATTCGGAGAATCCTTATGTAAGTCTGGCTCCTTTATTCCAGCCCAAAGCGATTGTGGGTTATTTTTATATGATGCTCGTGATGTTTTTCAGTACATCGACCACTTTGCTGACTAACTATCTGACTGTTATTCTGAAAGTAGATAGCACGCATACCTATTCTCTTTATATCTTTTTGCTCCCGGGGTATGTAATCGGAGCTTTTATCTGTTTCTGGTGGTTTCGTTGGCAGCGTTGGCGTTTCCGGTTTCTGATAGCGGGCGGAATGAGTTGTTTTGTTATTTTCTTTGCCATTTTGTATTTTGGCATTTCTCCGGATAGTACGTATGAGATGCTCTACCTGCCTATCTTTTTTCGCGGATTGGGTATGTTGACTTTGATTATAGCCTTTGCCTTGTTTGCCGTAGAAGATTTGAATCCCGAAGTTTTTGTTGTCGAATGCTTTCTTTCTGATAATCTTCCGTTCGGTACTGGCACCTATCATGGCAACTTCTTTTTTATAGTAATGTACTGTACCGGCTGCAACAAAAATATATGTATTCGTTGTCGGAGACTATAACTGCTGCTGATCCATTGTCGTCAGCACGCTATAGCCAGTCGCTGAACAGTGCGATGACACAGGGGCATCCGTATGATGAGGCTGCGCAGTTGGCAACCAACTCCTTATATAATACGCTACAACAACAAAGCCTGTTGCTGGCACTGAAAGAGATTCTGGGTTATCTGTTGGTGATATCTGTTGTCATAGCTGTGATTTCCCGTTTTATTCCTTTCCATAAAACAATCCGCGTTACGTTTAAGAAAACAGGTGATGATATGGTATAAAAAAAAGAGTTGCTATCCTTCACTCAATGATAAGTTGAACGGGATAGCAACTCTATTGTTTTAACAATGTATCTTTTATCTTCGATATATTTGTTTTATCAGATAAAGAGCTGTTTACAAGGTTACCCCTGTTTTAAAGATAGCAATTTCGCGATAGCCTTTCTTCTCGTTGTTTACGAATTCACCGCTTGCCACTTTGATGATATAATCAATGAAGCGTTCACAAGTCTTTTCCATCGGTTCGTTTTCTACGATCACACCGGCGTTGAAGTCAATCCATCCCGGTTTGTTTTTAGCCAAGGTTGAATTGGTGGAAATCTTCATGGTCGGAACAAAAGTGCCGAAAAGGAGTACCGCGTCCGGTGGTGAAAAAGTACCATGTGGCATCCACTCGCTGCAAGGGTGGTGGCTGCAACCAGGTCATTGCCCGGGGCGGAAAGCAGATTCAGTCCTTTCTTTTCTGCAGACGTTCTCCGTAAGGCATCACGCCGGATACATAGCTTTTACCACATTTCTGTGTACATCCCAACGCTTTGTCTTCCAGGGTGGAGATGCCGCCGGCTTTATTTCCCGGAGATGGATTTTCACCCACAGGCTCGCCGTGGGACAGGAAATATTCTTTGAAGTCATTAATCAGATGTACTGTCTGTTCAAACAAATCTTTGTTTTCACAGCGGTTCATCAAAATTGTTTCCGCACCGAACATTTCCGGAACCTCAGTCAATACGCTTGTACCTCCCTGTGCAATCAGGAAATCGGAGAACATACCCAACAATGGGTTGGCCGTAATGCCGGAAAAACCGTCAGAACCACCGCACTTCAATCCCACACGAAGTTCTGACAAAGGCACATCGGTGCGTTCGTCTTTAGAAGCTTTTTTGCATATAAATCGCGCAGAATTTCCATTCCTTCTTCATATTCGTCACCTACCTTTTGAGTAACCATGAACTTCACGCGATCTTCATCAAACTCGCCCAGAACTCACGGAATACGTCCGGCTGGTTATTTTCGCATCCCAAGCCTACTACCAATACAGCGCCTGCATTGGGGTGAAGCACCATGTCACGAAGAATCTTTTTCGTATTTTCGTGGTCGTCACCAAGTTGTGAGCAACCGTAGTTG
>VOFD01001945.1_pt1 | contig 45485 bp, 30 predicted proteins | sample 5384101 | NCBI WGS metagenome assembly VOFD01 (sample SAMN12384723, study PRJNA508395) | human gut metagenome | isolation source: healthy gut C | host: Homo sapiens
GTGTCAGTTTCTTGTTCTTCTGCACGTAAATGAGCGTGTCGCTCCCCTCCACTCCGTCCACTTTGTTATAGGGCGTGCAAGGCAATATCTCGAAATCGCCTTCCACTTGGAGCGCGAACATCTGGGTGCTCTCCACGCCTTTCTCGTTGACATAGCGCACGCGGAACACGCTGGAAGTGTCCAGCACCACCTCGCGGACGGGAGAGGTGCACGACGGATCGTCGTCCCACGTCCACCGTCCGGTGTCCGCGCCGCCGTCGCGCAATGCGGCTTTCAGCGTCACCACGGTGCCGCCGGGGATGTTGTTCACCAGATTGCGCGCCACCACGTTGCCGTCATATTCCACGCTGGCATCCAGGATGCTGGGCACCATGGTCTTGTCCGCCAACGGGTCGAGCGAGCACATCAGGGCCGTGAAGCCCAGATGGTCGTAACCGCCGCTATTGCTACCATAGAAGCCTCCGCCGCCGTCGATGCCATTGGCGTCCTTCAGCATGATTTCATGGCAATAAGGCACTTCCACGCCGCGCACGTTCTCATAGTAGTTCACGATGCGCGGCCAATTGGAACGGACCGTGCCACGGCCGCCAGATCCCATCTCGGGATAAGACCCGTCGGAGTTCGTGTAGGTCTCATTGGGCAGGTCGTCCACCCCGCAGTTGTAGGCCGCCACATATTCGAATCCAGCCACGATGCGATCGTCCATGTAAGCAAACAAATCGTCGCCTTGGTTCAGGCCCAAACCGCAAATATCCCCGGCCAGCGCCACGGCCATCGAAGCGTGCCCTTGGTCACGGTTGGACTCCTGCATCTGTCCCAAATAGCCGAAGGGGCCGCGCGCGTCCTCGAAAAGAATCCACACCAAGTTGTGGAGCGATTCCGCGTAGCGGTGGTTCTCCATATACTTATAATATTCCATTCCGGCATTATACGTGTAGACGTCGTCGCAAAGCACACCGATGCTCACAGCACACAGCACATTGCACAATCCCCAGTTGGACCAGTAATGGTCATCATACGTCCCGTTGCGCCGCTCCAGAAAGTCGAAAGCGCCCTCGAGGAACACCTTGCGCATCCACGCCTTGAACGCGTCGAAATCCACCTGCGACCACCCTTCGTAGTCGTGCACCAGTTCGCCGGCGTTGGCGAACTCATATCCGTAAATGCCTGTGGCCAGACATCCGTTGGAATCGCCCGACACCGCCTTGCACGTCCTCGCCCAAGCGTTCAATATCTGTATGGCCTTGTCGGCATAAGCCGTGTTGCCCGTGAGTTTCCACACCAGGGCGCACTGGTAGGCCGTGGCCGCATCGTTGTAAGCCGCCCAATAATTATCGCGTTCAGGCTCCCAAATGGTTCCTCCGCCACGGATGATTTTCACCGTGGGGTTCGGCGTCCAGTTCAGGTCCACGTGTTTGCTCGTCATCAACTTGTCGTAAGCCGCGGTCCAAGGGTCTTCCCCGGCCTCGATTTTTGCCTTCGCCCGGTCGAAATCGGCCTGCGTGTGCAGGGCTCCCGGATGCAGAAAACCTTGCGCGGACACCCACGCGGAGCATCCCAACGCACAAATCCATAAGACGATTCTATTTCTTCCCATAACAGTTGCTTTTTACTTGCCCAAAGGTATTTACTTATTTATTAACCCTATGGGACAAAAAATAACAAATGATTGGGCAAATCGTAACATACCTTTCATTTAACTGTTTTTCAACCTTTTGCAAAACAGAAAAAACGCCTGTTCCCGGCGATTTTCCTCGCGAAGCTTTCAGTTTCTCCCTGAATCGGGCGGGTCGCCACCGGCCTCCTCCCAACGATGCCCCACCGGCCTGAGGCCCCCCCATCATCGCGCAGCACATTCACGGCAAGTGCCAAGGAAATGCGCGCCAAGGGGAGGACGGACAAACGGCGTGCAGAGCCCGCCAGCGTACTTTGCGGCAAGTACTCGAGTACTCTGCGGAGAGTACTGTGACGGCTTCCGCATGGCGTTGCGCCACATCGCGCTCCCCACAAACGGGAATCGCCCTGCGGCATGCAGGATTTTGCATGCCGCAGGGCGATTCCGGGTGGCCCCGCATGGAGCAGGGCGGTAGTGTTCCTCCGTCAGTGTGCCTTCTGGTTCGTCTCGCGGTACTGTGTGGGAGTCATGCCGAACTCTTCCTTGAAATAGCGGTTGAAGTACTTGATGGTGTTGAATCCCACCATGAGGGCGATCTCCGCCACGTTGTACTGGCTGTTCACCAAGAGCTGCGCGGCCCGCTTGAGCCGGATGGCGCGGATGAACGGCAGGGGCTTCATGTTGAGGATGACCGTCAGCTTGCGGTTCAGGTGCGTTTTGCTCAGCCCCAGGTCGTTGCTCAGTTCGTCCAGCGAATAGTCGGCATTGGCCATGTTCTTCTCCACGAAGGCCACGGCCTTCTTCACGAACTCCTCGTCCAAAGAAGTGGTGGTGATTTCGCTGGGCGTGATTTCGATGTTCCTCCGGAACGCCTCCTTCCGCGCCTCGCGCTGTTCGATGAGTTGCTGCACGCGCACCTGCAACAGTTCAAACTTGAAAGGCTTCGAGATGTAGGAGTCGGCACCGGCCTTGTAGCTTTCCAGGCGTGAGTCGTCGGACATCTTGGCCGTCAGCAGGATGAAGGGGATGTGCGACGTTCGTATGTCGCCCTTCAGCCGCTGGCAGAACGCGATGCCGTCGCGTCGCGGCATCATCAGGTCCGAAATGACCAAATCCGGCCACTCGGCATATACACGTTCTTCGCCCTCCACGCCGTCGGCCGCCTCCACCACCTCGTAGTCGCGGCCAAGCTCTTGGGCCAGGAAGGTGCGGAAGTCCTCGTTGTCCTCCACGATGAGCAGTTTCTTGCGGTCGCCCGTTTCGGTCTCTTTCTCCTCCTCTGCCGGACGGTCCGGCGCCGCATCCGGTTCCGCAGGCTTGGTCTCGCCCGCCGGAACATGGGCGGCCGGCTGCAAACCGGAAGGCAGGAACACCGTGAACGTACTCCCCTCGCCCGGAGCGCTGTCCACCGTAATCTCACCACCATGCATCTCCACATAGCCCTTGACCAGATGCAAACCGATTCCGCTTCCGGCCTGCGACTTCCGGTTGCCTTCGGCTTGGTAGAAGCGGGTGAAGATGCGGGCCTTCTCGGCCGGATCGATGCCGCACCCCGTGTCGCGCACGGCAATGGCAGCGCATTCCTTCCCGTTGCGGGTCACGCGTTCCACGCTGACCGACACGCTTCCGCCGGCAGGGGTGAACTTGAAAGCATTGGACAAGAGGTTGTTCACCACTTTGTAGATTTTGTCTTGGTCGTAGTTCATATAAAGGTGGTTCACGCGGCTTTCGAACGAAAGTTCAAGCCCCCTGGCTTTCGACAAATCGCGGAACGCTTCCATGGCGTCGCGGACAAAGCCCACGAGATCGCCCATCGCCAACGAAAGCTTCTCGCCCTGCATCTCCAGTTTTCTGAAATCCAGCAACTGGTTGACCAGCCGGAGCAACTTCTCCGCGTTCTTGTAGATGACGCCCAAACGCTGTTTCAGGTCGGCATCGTCCTGTTGCCTGATGAGCGAACCGAGGGGCGTGAGAATCAATGTGAGCGGCGTGCGGAACTCGTGACTGATGTTCGTGAAGAAGCGCAACTTCATTTCGTCCAGATGCTCCTGCTGCTTGCGGGCCGTCTCCCGGCGCTCTTCGCGCAGTTTCTCCTTCTCGCGGCGGATGTAGAGGCGGAACATCCAGTATACCAAAAAGGCCACGGCCAGGACGTAGATCGCCCAAGCGTAGTAAGTGGCCCAGAAAGGCGGATGCACCGTGATGGACAAGCGCGCCGGCTCCTTGCTCCACACCTTGTCGGCATTGGCCGAATAGACTTCGAACTCATACTCTCCGGGACGCAAACCGGTGTAGACTGCCCGGCCCATTCCGGCCGCGCCCGTCTCCATCCAACCGTCTTCATAGTTTCTCAATCTATATTTATAATAGGTATGCGAGGGGTTGGCATAGTTCAACCCCGAGAACTCTATCGCGATGAAGTTCTCATCGTAGCGAAGTTCTATGCCTTTCGTCCGGTTCATGGGAGCAGAAAGGATGACATGCCCGTCGTACTCCTCGCCCGTCACAATGGGGGTGTTAAAAATCATAAGACCGGTCAGCAACGGACGGTGAGCCTCCATCTCGTGCACCATGCCCTCGGGATTGAAAAAATTAAAACCGTGGGCTCCGCCGAAATACAGCGTCCCGTCCTTGGCCCTCAAGGCCGAATGCTCATAGAACGTCCCGCTCTGCAAACCGTCGGAAACGCCAAACGACACGATGGAGAAAGCATAGCCTCCCTGCCCGTCGGGCCGAGGCTCTATCCGGCAGATGCCATTCAAGGTTGAGGCCCACACCACCCCGCGTCGTCGGGAAGCATGGACGACACGGAATTGTTGGGCAACCCCTCGGCCATGGTCAGCAGATAGAGCCGCTCGGCCTTGGCGTCCCAGATGCGGATGCCGTCTTCCGTGGCAAACCATTGCAGTCCGCGCCGATCGGTCAACAAGCCGAAATACTTGATGCCGGGCTTGTAGAAAGAATTCTTTGCAGAATCGGGCACCCACACCTTGTCGGCCGCCGTATCGTAATAAAAAGAGTCCGTTGTCCACCGCAGCGGCAAAGCAGTCTTTCCCGGCGGGATACAAAGCATACACCAAACGGAAATCCCGGACTTCCGGATGGCGCTCGCTGAGCATGTATTCCACCTTGCCGTTCTCGGGGTTCAGCCGTCCCACGCCGCCAAGAACGCTCACCCAATATTGCCCACGGCTATCGGCATACAAATCGCGCGACGCATTCTGCGCCACTTCCTGCTCGGACGAGCCGAATGCCCGGAGAAAATGCCGGCACTTCCCGTCGGGACTGATGCGGTAGAACCCTTTCAAGAAAGTGCCCACCCAGATGTTGCCCTCATGGTCTCGAAAAAGCGAAAGCACCAAGTCCGTAATTTCGTCGGCATAGAGTTGCTCCACCTTGCGCGTGCCGGGGTAGAAGCGGAACAGCCCACGGCCGCAGCCTACGAGGATGTTGCCGTCCTCTTCCTCCAGAAAGCTGCGCACCGACTCGTTGGTGATATTCGCCCCGCCCTGGCTCGTCTGCACCAGCTGGAACTTCTGCATGCTGGGATGATGATAGCACAAGCCTTGGAAGAGCGTGCCGACCCACAAGCCGCCCCACTCGTCGGCCAAGACGGTGTAGATGTCGTTGTCCAACCGTCCGCCGTTGACCAGCTCCATGTCGGGCATCTCGGTGACGGCAAAGGTCCGCCCGTCGATGTGGCGCAAGCCGCTCCGCGAAGTGCCGGCCCACACGTCGCCGTTGACGTCCAGGTCCATACAGGTGAAAAAGTTGGAAATGCCGGAGATGCCAGCCACGTCGCGCCACGCGCCCAGCATGCGGTTGTAGAAGCAAATCCCGCCATTGTACATCAGCCAGAAGTTGCCTTCCGCATCGGGATGCAGGTAAAGACGGTCGGTGTATTCATCTATGACGCCCACGAAACGGGTGTCCTGCGCCACGAACCTCGCGGCCTCGTAGTCCCAATGGCGGATGAGCCCGCTGCTATACACCACCCAACACTGATTCTTCCACCGGGCCAGTTCCAACGGGATGCCATGCTTGCGGGTAAACCCGCTGTCGCCGCGGTCCAACACGTGCAGCCTGTGTTGCTTGGCATCATAAAACGAGAAGGTGTTGTCGTCTGTGAGGAACCAGAAGTTCTTGGCGTCGTCCATGAACATGTTTTTCAGCTGCCGCTTTATTCCCATCGCCGCCAGTTCTTCCTGTATGTCATAGTCGAACCTGTTGGTTTTCAGGTCCAGCAACAGCAGGTAGCGCAATTCCTTCATCCACACGCGCCCTTCCCCGTCGTAATATTCACGGGGCGGACGAGCGTATGCCCACACGTACTTGCGGTCCTTGTCGTATGGGAAATATTCGAAAGAGGCTCCATCGTAGATGTTCAGGATGGAGGCCGTGCGGATGCCGATGCGGCCGTCGGGCACCATGGTCAGTCCGCGAATCTGGTTGTCGGACAGCCCGTCCACCACGTCTATCAGGCGGAACTTGTACTGCCCCGAAGCGGCAGCTCCCACCACGGCAAGCCAACAGATGAAAAAAGAGAGTATCGTTTTCATGATAGATGTTTTTCCTTCCTGCTTTGCAGGATTGCGCACAGAACTTCCCGCTTTCACGGCCCTACAAAGATAGGCAAAACGAAGATTCCGCCCAATATTTGGGACAAGAAAAAAGGGAATCCCGCCCCCGAAGAAGCAGAATCCCCCTTCCAACTAACCCTAAAACCTATTATCTGTTACTTCCAAATGGTCGAAAACAATGCCGTTTTGCCCTTCACCGCCCGTGAAACTGCCCGCCATGCCGACAAGGATTTCTTCCGGCATGTCCACCTTTTGAGAATGGACATAGTACCAATTCACGCCGTCGGTGGACTCGTAGGCGTAGAACACGTCACCCACGCGGGCCAGCTTGAACCATGCGGGCAGCCACGTGTAGGTGTTCCCGATGGCAAAATGGCGCCCCTCGTCCGCAGCCGGACGCCAACCCATGCGGGCGAAACGGCGTCCCCAGTGGCCCAGCGTCATGGTGACCACCGGCGCATCAGCCTGCAACGACCCGCGCAACATCAGTCCGCATTCGTCCACCCTTCCTTGGATGGCATTCACGCGGCACGAAACGGAGAAGTCGCCCTTGACCGCACGGTAGACAAAAGGAGCATTGGCCGCCGCAGGCCCCATGGCTCCCGAGCGGCTTTCCAGCCACACGCTTCCGCCCTGGGTGGCGGCGTGAGGCCGCGCGTCCGCCTTCCACCGTGCCCACTTCGCCGTAGGTCCATTCGGCAGGCAATTCCTGCAAAGGCATCATCACGGCCCCGATGCTCTCCGAAAAGCGGCTCGTGCCGGTCTTGTTGACGGCTGCCACACGGTATTCGTAGGCCTTGCCTTCCTCCACGTCGGTGTCGACAAAGTAGTTGGTCACCTTTTCTTCATATACGGCCACGTCCTTGAATTCATTCTTGCCGGCCTCGGAACGCTGGATGACATAGCCGTTGGCAAAGTATTCGGCCGAAGGCTCCCACTCCAGGCGCACCTGCCCCACGGACACTTCCGTGGACAGCCCCGCGGGCACCGCAGGCACGGGCAACGGCGGATAGTTGGACGGGCAGAGGGTGAAAGTCAGTGTCCCGTAGCCGAAATGGTCCTTGCTGCCATGCTCCGGGCGCAAAAGCTCGGCCATCCGCTTGGAATAGCGGGCGGGAATCCCCTTCAGCACTTCATAGTGGTTGTAAATCATTTCCCAGACGGGGCGGTCTTCCAAGCGTCCCAACCCGTTGATGGAAGGCCAACGGTTGTTCAGCCCCTGGCTGTTGTCGTAGTAAGCGAACGGCACGCCGCGCATCTGGTTGTGGCGCGCCACATATTCGGCCCCGGCCAACAAACGGTTGTTGTCGTAAGCAAAGAGGTCGTCGCCCTGGTTCCATGCAATCTGGCACAACGTGGCCAGGAATCCCACGCCAAGCTGTGCGTGCTCCTGGTCGCGGCCGCTTTCCTGCCACTGTCCGAGCACCGTCCCGTCCTCCATGCGGTGCAGGTGGGGCACGGCATTACGGATGCTGCCGTTGCCCAAACCATGCTTGAAATATTCTATGGCCTCGCGGTAGATGTCGCCCCGGTCGCACAGCACGCCGATGGCGGCCAAGGCCACCATGTTGCAGGCATCCCAGTTGGTCCAGCAATAGTCCACGTTCGAACCGCCGTGCGTGCTCAGGAAATCATGGCTCACCGGATACAGATACTCCACCATCATCTTCTGGAAGCGCGCCAAGTCGGACTTCTCCCACAAGGGACACGCGCGAAGCACCTCGGCCGCCATGGCAAACTCGCCGATAGGTATGCCCACAAGCCCTTGGTCGGACTTGGCCTTGGGCACCTGGTTCACCGCGGCCGACCACGCATTGAGGATGCGGATGGCGCAATGGGCATAGGCCGTGTCGCCGGACACATACCAACGGATGGCGTTCAGGTAGGCGGCATGGGCGTCGACCGAGGCCGACTGCCGGCTTTGTCCCATGTTGGCCATGGGCCGCGGCCGGTAGGTGGATTGCGCCAAGGGGTCTTTCTGCAGTTCCTCCCAGCCTTCCATCCACGGACGCTGCCCTTGGGCCACCATCGTCTTCATGCGTTCCAGGTCGGCCAAGGTGTGCAAACCGCCGGGGTGTTGGAACTTGCGGTTCTGCGGCGTCTCGTTGAACAAAAGTGTCCCGAAGCCGGGCTGGTCGCGGTCGTAGCCCTCCGGCCGCAACTGTTCCAACACTTGCGACGTGAAGGGCATGGGGAGGCCCATGCGGTTGACGTAATGGTTATAGGCGATGTCGAAGACGAACATGTAGCGTCCGCGGGCTTTCTCCGACACTTTGTCCCAGTCGCAATATTTTCCGGTGATGTCGGTCCACTTCGTGAAGGGCACGTCGTAGCCCAGGTTGTAGCGCGCCACATACTCGTAGCCCTTCAGCAGGCGGTTGTCTTTGGCCGAATACAGGTCGTCTCCCTGCTGCCATGCCAGCTCACACACGGTGGCCATGGCGCCCAGCCCGAGCATGCAGTGGCTCTGGTCGCGCCCGCTCTCCTGTATTTGTCCGGTCGCGCCGTCGATGTAGTGCTCCAGCGTGCCATTGTCTTTCCCGTCAAGATAGAAGGCGCGCGCCTTCTCATACATTTTTTCATCGTCCAGATGGATGGCGGCGGCCATGTAGGTCTTCGTCGCTATGGCGCCCCAGTTGCCGTTGGTGTAAGGCTCGCGCTTGTAGAAAGTGTCCAGCACGGGAAGGAATATCTTGGTGAACATCCGCAGGGCAGCCTCGTAATTCTCGTCCGACAACTTGGGATAGGTATGCTTCAAGACCTCCAGCGCATACACAATCTTAAAGCCTTCCAGCCCGGCCAGCAGCGGGGCGTCGTTCGTGTCGGGGATGCGCTTGAGCGTGCGGGCGTATGCGGCCAACACTTCTTCCGCCTTGCGGGCGTGGGCCTCGTCGCCCGTGATGGACCACATCAGCGCGTTCAGGTAGGCCGCGCTGAAGTCGCGCTCCATGCGCGACTTGGTGTGGCGGAACTCCCCGTCGCGCGAAATCACCTCGAAGGGGCCTTCCATCTTATAGTCGGCCTGGGCACAGGGATGCGCCTTCAGCAAGAGGTAGGATTCGTAGGCCTCGCCCCGGCCCGTCTCCACCAGACTGCGGATTTGCTCCATGCGCTCTTTCGTGTGCAACACGCCGGGATGCACGAAACTGCGGGCGGCGGCAGGGGCGGCGCCCCACAGGCAACCCAACCAAAGGCACAATGTGCCGAGAATGTTCAATATCCTTTTCATATCCGTTTATTCCTTTGTTTCCACAAATTCCACTCCTTCCACATGGGGGCCCACATAGATGCGCGCCATGTCGCCCGTCTGATACCACCGCGGCTTTCCGGGCATGGTGTCCGTAATCAGTTGGCCGTTGATGCGCAGGTTCTCGAAGCGGATGTTCCTGATGGTGCGCTCCTCGTTGTATCCCTCGATGATGGAGAGGTTGGCGCGGTCGCCATTGTAGGTGATGTCCTTGAAGAGGACATTTTCGATGCCACGCCCCGGCGCGGCGCAATACTTCTTGTTATAGAAGATGCGCAGGTTGAGCAACTGTCCCTCGCGGAAGTTCTCCACGCGGATGTCCTCGAAGCGGACGTCGCGGATGAGGTTGTTGTCGCCCGCGTTGATGGCCATGCAGCCCTGGTAGTCAAGCTGTTTCTCCTTGTGGTCCAGGATGTCGATGTTCACGTAATTCAGGTTCTCCAGTATTTCCGGTTCCTGGGCATTGCCGTGGATGCCGATGAAAATAGGGTGCGCCACGTCGGCCCAGAGCGTGGAGTTCTGCATCGTGATGTTCCGGCAACCGCCCGTGTAGCCCAGCCGCGTGCCGTAGACCGTCGTGCAGTCGTCCGAATTGCGACAGAAGACGCCGTCGAAAAGCACGTTGTTGCTGGCAAAGACATTCATGCCGTCGCCCCATCCATAATAGCTGATGGACTTCACGTTGCGGATGGTCACGCTGTCGGAGTCGCCCGTGCTGCACTGGGTGGCCGTCAGGCCCTCGACCAGCACGTTGCGCGCCCCGGCTATCCGGATGCCGCCCTTTATCTTGTAGTCGATGATGCCGCGGCCGCGCACCACCACGTCGCGTACGTTCTCCACCACGACACGGCCCTGCAGCACGGCCCCGCCCGCCAGATAGAGCGTCTTGCCGGAAGGCACGCGCACGATGCCGCTGTCCGGCACGTGCATCCCAGGGCCGAAGAACATCACGTCGGGGTCGTCCTTGTCGGGCACGTCCGTCTCCACGGGATTGGCAAAGAGATGGAGATTGTGGAAGATGTCGCCGTTCACCTCCACCGAAAGGTTGCCCGGCCGCTCCAGGGCGAACAACACCTGGTTCCCCTCCACCGTGCAGGGTATGCCATAGGACAGGGGACGGACTTTCGCGCTGTCTACCGCACCTTTGTTATAGGTGACCCTGACTTCCACCCGCCCGGAAAAGTCGAACGTGGCGAGCGATGCCGGTTCGGGACAATGATCCGTTCCGCGCACCTCGTCCACCTTTATTAAATAAGAAGGCACGCCCTGCCACTCTCCGCCTTCCTGGCGGACTTCCACCGTGAAATCGTCATTCAGTTCGGCTTCCTTGGGAGCCGGGTAGGTCACCAGCGACGAAGGGGCGGCGCACGCCACCAGTGTCGTCGCCGACAATAACAGCATCAAGAACAAATGTTTCATTCTCTATCAATTCGTTTGATTTATTTCCTGTGCAAATATAGACAAACACAGCCAAAAAGGATAGGACAAATAAGCACAAAAAAATAGGGACGAAAAGCAACATTTGATGATTTCGGGCCCAAAAACGCACAGAAAGGACAGGAAAAACGAGGACAGGAGCGCAGAAACCGCCGCAGTACCTTGCGGCAAGTACTCGAGTACTCTCCGCAGAGTACTCGAGTGCTTTGCGGAGAGTACAAACCGGGACTCCGCAAGGCTCCTTGCAGTTTTCCTGACTCCGGAACAGCGGACGGCAACAAACCAACAAGGCTTGAGACCATCACGGAATGGTCCCAAGCCCTAAGAGTTCCACGAGGGAACGCTCTACCCCTCGGTGGAAACTGCTACAAACAACATGTTTCCGGGCATCGGCCGGAACGGCCTGCCCCTTGTATCAATAGAAGCGCCCTACGAATCCGCCTCCGGCACGGAGCTTGACCTTCAGCACTTCCTTCTTCGACACCTTGCGGTCCTCGCGCACCACAGAAGCCAGCTCGTTTTCGTCATCGAAGAGCAACACGGCGTTCTTCTGCTTCTTGAGGAAGTCCAGCGGGATTTCTATCTCGCGGGCCTTGTCGCCGTTCATCACGCCAATCCACCATTCGTTGCCCTTGCGGCGGGCGTAGGCCACCACGTCGCCCAACACCGTGCTGGGCAACACGAGGGTTTCGTCCCACACCGTGGGCACGGCCTTCAGCAGGTCGCAGAAGGGGCTGTCCAGATAATAGGAATAATGGTCGGAGAAATGCGTGATGGGCGACAGGAAGACGATGCACTGCGCAAACTCGTGCGGCCAGCTGTAACCGCCCGTCGCGATTTCCTTGGGGTTCAGCGTCACCGGCGTCACGTCCGCCGGACCGGACATCAGACGGGTGAAGGGCAAAGCCACATAATGCGACTGCGGAAGCACGCGGCCGTAGCGCAGGATTTGCCATTCGTTGCCACGGACGGCCTCGCGCGTGATGTCGTTCGGATAGGTGCGCGAAAGGCCCGTGGGCTTCACGCTGCCATGATAGTTCAGCAACAGCCTCAGCTCGGCACAATCCTGCATGCCGCCTGCATACCATTGCATGATCTCGGCCGTGGGAGCCGGGATGAAGTCAATCTTGATGCCGGCAGCGCCGATGGCCTTCACCCGCTCCAGATAGGCGCGGCGCGAAGCGGCATCGCGCATCTCGGCGGAATTGACCCACACCAGGGACTGCACTCCCACGCTCTTGCCGTATGCAATCACTTCCTCCAACAGCGCCCATTGGTCTTTCCCGTCCTTGCGCCAGTCTCTCCATCCATCATCAATCAGGTAGTACTCCCAGCCCAGCTTGGCGGCGGCGTCGAACCACGCCTTCTGGTCCTCATAACGGGGAGCGCCCACGCTCCACCACTGCCAGAGACAACGCCCGGGCTTCACCCACGAGAAGTCGCGGCCGGCTTCCGGCGCGGGACAGAGGTTCGTAAGCAGGTCGGAGTTCACCAATGCCGTCAGGTCGTCGGCAATGATGGCACATCTCCAGGGGGAGACGTTCTTGCCCTTGTAGGTTCCGGAAAGCACCTTGTCCGACTCGTCGGCCAGACGCTTGATATCCCATCCCTTGTCCGAAGCGGGAAAAACCGAACGGAAGGCATTCCCCTCGCGGGCGAAGGCCATGTCGGGATAAGCCTCGCAGTCGGCCTCGGCCAGCGTCGCATATCCCTTCTCCAGTTCCACCGTGATGGGGCCGGCCACATATTCCTTGTCGGCCACGCCGTCCATCAGGCTGACGTGGGCATAGCGCTCGTAACCCGGGTCGTACTCGGCCCAAGCCACTTTCTTCACACCCTGGGGCAAGGTCCACGTGGTGCGCTCGCCACCGATGTGCTTCGCACCGTCGGGAAGGACATAGCGCACGGCCACGCCGTCGTTGTACGCACGCACCACCAGGCCGTAGCGCACTCCGGACGCCTCCAACGACACCCATGCCTCGACGGCCTTGTCCTCGGCCACGGCATGATTGCCGAAAATGGGATACTCTTCGTCTATCTTCGTGATTTCGGGTTCGTCCACGAACGACACACCCTTGCCCAGGTCGTTGCCGTCCACGATGATGCCCAAGGGCGACTTGTCCAACACGCTCGTCTTTCCCTTCTTCACCATATAGAAAAGCCCGTCGGCGTCTTGGTTCACGCTGATTTCTATTTTCTTGTCCGGGCTCTTCAACCGCAAGCCGTCGGTCGGCGTCCAGCCGGCATAGGCCGACGCACAGAAGGCGAACAAAAAGAGTTGCGCGCTCAAAAACTTCTTTCTTATATCCATTCGTTTATTTGCTTTATCTTATTTATTCTTCGAATGAGAAATCCTTATTTCACCACGGCCACAAATCCTCCGCGCGGCAGGCAGTCGACGGTATTGGCGCTTCCGGCCTCCACCTGTCCCTCTTCCGTCACGAAGCCTTTGCCGTCGGCCGTGTCTTTGAACCACGAGATGCTTTTTCCGCCTTCCACGTCCAAGGCATCCAGCGAGAAGGCCAACGTGCGCGGTTCATCGGTGCCGTTGATGCCGGCCACATACCATACATCTCCCTTGCGGCGGGCCATGACGACATCCTTTCCGGGATAGCCGGCCAGCAGCTTCGTGTCGTCCCAAGCCGTGGGCAGGGTGGACAAAAGTTGCTTCACGGAGTCGGGCAAGGCGGCATACACCTCGGGACGGTCGGGCATGCACTGCAAGGCCGATTCGAAGAGCACTGGCAAAGCCAGCTCGTGGGCATAGGTAGTGATGTGCGGATGTTGCGAGTCGGAGAAAGTGCCGGAAGTGTAATCCATCGGGCCAATCACGTTGCGCGTGAAAGGCAACGTGGCATTGTGGGCCGCAGCGGCATGGGTCAGCACGCCGTTATTGTTGTACCACTCGGCACCGTAGACGGCTTCGGCCGACACGAAGTTGGGATAAGTGCGCTGCCAGCCGCGCGGGATGGCGGCACCGTGGAAATTCACCATCAGTTTGTGCTTGGCCGCGTCTTCCAGCAAGTCGATGTAATAGTTCATGGACGACACGCTGTCGCCGGCGAAGAAGTCGATCTTCACGCCATAGACGCCCAGCTGGTTCAGCCATTCAAACTCTTTCGCCCGGTCTTCGGGTTTGTTCAGGCGATACAAAGGCGTGGGACCCAGCCATGCAGTACTTGAATTGTACCACAGCAAGGGCTTCACGCCCCGCTCCTTGGCGTAGGCCACGGCGTCTGCCAAATCGCCGCCGTTCGACATCTGGTCCCATTCCCAGTCGATCAGGTCGTAAGGCCATCCCATGTCGGCAGCAAGGTCGATGTATTCCTTCACCTTCTGGAAGTCCTGCGTGCCGTGGTTGTAGGCCCAGTAAATCCAAGAAACCAATCCGGGCTGTATCCACGACGTGTCTTCCAGTTTGGAGGGGTCGGACACATCGGTCACCAGCGTGGATTCAACCACGTCCGACAGCGCTCCGACAACCAGCACGCGCCAAGGCGACTCCCAGCCATCGGCCACCGGCAACTGCCCGTCGAAAAGACGCACTTGGTAGCGGTCGCCGTCCTCCTTGTTGTTCAGGTAGGAACCGGTATGCCCGCGACGGATGTTGGCTTCCGTGGCCAGCATGAACACGGAATCTTTCAGTTCCACCAGACCGGGGTATCCCCAATTGGACACTTCGGGCTTGCCGGGAAGCCGCCCGTCGGTGGAATGGGGATAGAATCCCTCATACCCCAGCACGTATTCCTGCATCCATCGGTTGGCTCCTTCGGGCACTTCGTAGGTGGTGAGCTCGTCCACGATGTTCTCGCCCTCGGCCGCTTCGGGAATACTGTATTTGATGGCCACACCGTCGTCATAGGCCCTGATGGTCACGTCCAACTGCCCGCCATTGGGATTCTCGAACGAATAGACCTGCTCCGACGCATGGTTCACGCAGTGGCTGCGCTTGCCCGTCAGCATCACATAGTCGTCCGTCACGGCCTTCACCTCCGACACGGCCTTCAGTTTCAGGCTGTCGGCATAGTTCTGGCGGTCGGTGCGCAAACCCAACCTTACTTCGGGCACCACCGTCTCGCCCTTATAATTGATGGCAAAAACCGGTTCGCCTGCCCCGCCTTCGGCAGACAGTTTCACCGTCAGGCCCAATTCACCGTTGGGCGAAACAAGTTCCTGCGGACCCTTCTGGCACGAGCAGGCCAAGGTGGCCAGCAAAAGAATCCCAGTGTTCCTTAATATCTTCATAAAGTTTTCTGTTTAAGATGTTTTTAAAATGCGATATGTTTATCTGTAATGTAAGTAGTCCACGTCCACGTAACCGGCTTCGCCGTTGTCGTTGAAGCAGTAGATGCCCACGCGGTCGCCGCGGTAGTTGCCCCATTCCAGCTGATAGGGATCGCCGAAGAAATGGTAGGTGTCGCCATCCAGACTATACGAATAGCGCGACCTTCCGTCCAATCCCCACTGGGTCTTCAGCCAGATGTAACCGGCCTTCACGGGTTCGCCCTTCCGGATGTTCCCATTCACCCGGAACTCCAGATAGCATGTGCCTCCTTCCTTGACTACGCCCATGGCAGAATGGGCCGCCGAGAAGTGGCAAATGCCGGCCTTCTGCCCGTCTTCCATGTGGGAAATGTCCATCTTCACGACCACATCGTTGTCCGCCTTCCTGAAGGTGCGCTGCGTCAACGTGTTGCCCGCCTTCATCAGTTGGTTGGGCTCCACCGGCTTGAACGCCCGCAGGCGCAACCATCCCGGACGTTCCGTCAGCGAGAAGAAATCGGCACGGGGCTGATAGTTCCACTGCCATTGCGGGGCCAGACGCGCGTCGTCGAAATCGTCGCTGCGCTTGATAGTCAGTTTCTCCTCGGCCTGGAAGGGCATGACGCCTCCCCATCGCATCTTTCCCATGCCCGATTCGAGCACTTCGCCCAGAATGGGCCATCCGTCGATCCACGTGACAGGCAACAGGCTGGCAATACGCCCGCTCCAGTCGCCCGAGCCATGGTGGGTGAGGAAATACCAGTTGCCGTCGCGCCCTTCTATGATGCCGCCTTGGTTGGGTTCATTAGCCTCGACGCTCGCCAAGGCCAGTTGCTTCTCTTCCTTGTAGGGGCCGACCGCCTTGCGCGAGCGCTTCGCCATGACGTAACGCCCGATGCCCCCCTTATGTTCGCTGAACACCACGTAATACCAGTCGCCCACCTTGATGAGCTTGCTGGCCTCGCGGCCGTTGCCCTCGTTCACGAGCCGGCCCGATTCCCAGTCCACACTCTTGCCGTCGGGCGCCATGTCGAAGATGTAGGTCTTGTATCCGTCGGCGAAATGCGTGCCGATGAAATAGGCCTTTCCGTCGTCGTCCCACAACGCGCTGCAGTCGTTCCAGCCCGGCCCGGCCTTCAGCGTCACCAATGGTTCCCACGGGCCTTCGGCCTTCTCCGCAGAAGTCATGAAATACCCCTCGTCCGGCGTACCGAAGAAAACGTAGAAACGTCCGTTGTGATGCCGAATCGTACCGGCCCAAACGCCATTGTTGTAGCGGTTCATCCTCGACCAGTTCAGTTCCGGACCGATTTGCGTCAAATCCTCAATCGCATTCCCGCAGATTTCCCAGTTCACAAGGTCTTTGGAATGCAATACGGTCATGCCCGGCGAGAACTGCATCGTGGAAGAAATGGCATAGTAATCGTCGCCCACCCTGATGCAATCAATGTCACTATAATCGGACGGGATGATTGGATTCAGGTACAAACCGTTTCCTTGGTCGCCCCAACGCGTCCAATCTCCCCATTTCACCTGCGCCGTGGCTCCTTGCCCCAACAACAGGCTTGCGCAGCACAATGCTGACAACCAAAACTTTCTCATTCTTATTATCTATTAGTATAATTTCCATTCCCAAACGCCGGAGACACCTTCCAAGAACCGCACGCGGAGATAGCGGGCCTTCACCCCGGGTTCGTCCACATGGGGCGACTGCATCAGGAAGTCAGCATGTCCGCCGCAGCGATCCCACACTTTGCCGTCCAACGAGCTTTCCAACACATAGGAATGGCCCGCCGTGGGGCGCACGAAGTAGACCTCACTGCGGCTCACCTTGCGCACCTTGCCCAAATCGGCCACTATCCAAGGTGAGTTGTCGTCCTTGTCGGCCATCCAGCGCGAACCGTTCGACCCGTCGGCGGCAAACGCCGGAACGAAATGCTCCGTGCGGCGACACGTGGGGTCTTTCATGGGTTCCACGAACAAGGGATCGGCTGTGGAAGAAGCGTACAAGCTGTCTATCGGCAAGGCCTTCGGTCGGCTGACCTTCTTCAAAGCGCCCACGCCTTCCAGCGACACCTCTACGGGACGGATGGTTCCGTCCTCATTGAATTCCATGCGGTTTACGTAAGTCTGACGGTTCGTACTGCGGCGGCCGAACTCCAGGAAGGCGAAGTAATAATGGTCTTCGTCCGTCCAGAACACGCTTCCATGTCCGGGACCGAAAACGCCCCGCTCGCGGTTGGTCGTCGTGATGATGTCCTGCTCCGGGAACTCATACGGGCCCAGAGGCGACACGCGGCTCATCATGTAAGCATATTGGTATTGCTCGTCGCCGCCAATCGTATAGAGGTAATAATAAATGCCCTTGCGCTTGAAGAAGATGGGGCCCTCGGAATACTGTTTGTGCGGCGTAGAAAGCACTTGAATGTCGGAATCCACCGTAATCATGTCTTTCCCCAACTTGGCCACGTGCCGGCTACCCCAGAACACATAAGCCTGCCCGTCATCGTCCACGAAGATTTCCGCATCAATGCCTCCCGGATTGGGAATTTGCAAAAGAGTGGACGGCGTGTAGGGCTTGTAGAAACGGTCCTCGCCGCGGGCCAGTTTGAACGGCCCGTCCGGGCTGTCGGCCACGGCCGGATACATGTAGCCGTTGATTGTGGGATAAATATAATAGCGTTCGTTGGCCGGCACCACCTTGCTCGGTGCCCAGTATTTCTCGGTAGAAGCCGACGGGAAGTAAGTGCCGTTGAAGCTCCAATTCACAAAAGTCGGGCGACTTCCACACCACCGGCGGTCCGGACGTTTCAAACCGCGGCCGTACCCGTCCGTCGTGGCATAACAGTAAAACATACCGTCTATCACCTGAATGCTCGCGTCCGCGATCATGTCGGGCACCAAAGCATTCCCGAACGGATTCTCCGGCGGAGCCTGCATGCTGCCGGTACACAAGGCCAATACGCCCATGCTTCCCCATAACCAATGGTTCAATTTAGTTCTCATGTCTCCTCGCTATATTTAATTAATGAATATTCTTATCGTCTACGTCCATTTCCGGCGGAAGCATCCGCCGCATTGGCATTCAGTAGTTCCTTATCGTGGCATACACGCCATACGACTCCCCGTCCACATCGAAGAACGGGCGAAGCCGGTAATTATTTCCCCCGTTGCGCAGGAGGAAGCGCGTTCCATCCGTCCCATCCACTGAAAGGCCGTTCAAGACGCTGTGCTTGTCGCCCTTCAAGATGACTTCACCGCCGGTCTCGAAAACCAGCATCATGGGGCCGTAGAAGACGGCAAACATCGCCTCCTTGTCCGGCATGGACTGCAGACGGAAGCCGTAGCGGAACTCCAACCGCACGCGGTCGCCGTCGTTCCACTCCTTGGAGATGCCGATGAACGAAGAGGGGCGCGCTTCCACGGCTTGCTTCTCGCCATTCACATACACTTCCGCCCCTTCGGCCCAAGAGGGCACAAACAAGTTCAGGCAGAACGCCGACGGACGCTTGGCCGAAACGGTGAACTCCGCGACCGGTTGCTGCGGGAATCCGCCCGACAACTCCACCTGCACCTTCCGTTCCGTCCAATTCAGGTTGGAAGGAACATAGAGGTTGACAAACAAGGCCGTGTCATTATGATAATAGATACCGCTGTTCAGCTTGGCAAAAGTTTCCAGGCAGGAACCGCTGCAGCACTTGAACTCGTTGGCGGCCATGAAAGCCTTGTGGCGCGGGGGAACCCAACGGGAGATGATACACGTATTCTCCCTTGGAAACGCTCTGCACCGGAAGCACGGCGTTGTAGAACATGTTCATGTAGGCATCGGCATAGCGCGGGTTGCCCGTCCAGCTGAAGAGGGAGGCGCTCAGGCGCTGCGTGTTATGGCTGACGCAACTTTCGGCAATGCCCCGCGTCAGGGTGTTGCATAAATGGCCCGCGTCGCCCCAATGCTCTGCCGTGAGCGACGTTTCGGTGACCACGTTCGGGCGCGGCCCGCTGCTCGTGCCATTGGCATAGGCATGTCCGCGCATCAGAATGTCCCAGAAGTTTTCCGTCGCATCGCGATAACGCTCTTCGCCCGTGGCCGCATAGCAAGCCGCAAAGCCGTTCACCAGAATAATATGCGTGTTGGCATGCAGGCCGGACAAGATGTCCTGGTCGAGTACCAAGGGACGCAGGAACCACTCCGGGTCGAACAACCGGGCCAGTGCCAAGTGACGGGGATCGCCCGAAACCCGGTATAGCCCATACAGCACCTCGTTCATGCCCCCCGCTTCGTTCGACGGATTAGCATCCACGGTGTACATTATCCGCGCGATACGGTCGGGCGTGAGTTTCGCCATGCGCCCTTCCACATAACCGGCCATGTCCTTCACCATGGCATAAGCTTTCTCATTGCCCGTCTGCACATACACGTCGAGCAAGCCCTGCATGATTTTGTGCAAGGTATAATAAGGTGCCCACACTCCGCCGAAGCGGGTTTCGAGCACGTCGAAGTCCGACTCGGGGAAAGCGCTCAGATAGCCGTTGCCATGCTTCTGCTGGCACTCCTCCAACCCGTCCACCACTTCCTTCAGGCGGCGCGACAGTTCTTCATCGTCGTTCCTTCCCAGCCAATAGGCCGCGGCCGAAAGCCAGTGGCCCACGAAATGGCCGCGCAGTCCTATGCCCGGCGACTCCCAGCCCTCCAGCGGCTTCGCGTCGGAAGGCAGTCCGGCCGTGACCGGAAGTTGTGCAGAAGCCGGTCGGCCTCCAGCGATTTCAGGAAAGCGAGGTTCAAGTTCTCACGCGACTTGACCCACGATTCCGCCAACTCCACTTCTCTATTGTTGAAAGGCTTCAGTTTCTCCACCGGCGACGAGGACACCACGTCCTTGTTCCCGGCCATCACCTGCACGGCCCCAACCAGCACCCACATCAATAATAAGCGTCTTCCCGTCATCATTTATATTGTTTCTTAGCTTACATTTTGCACTTCACGGCCTTCCCGTCATATTCCACGGTCATGCCCTCTTTCTTCTTTCCCGTATCACCGGCCACGACGACACGGAACGTGCGATTTGTTTCCATTCCCTCGAACGCCCCTTGCCGTTCTCCGATGCGGAGCACGCGCCGACGGTCGTCCCACTCCAGTTTGATGGTGGCATACTGCCCGTGCTCGTAGTCGTAGCCGTCGCCCGCGTCTTCATAGAGCGTGAAGCTGGCGTCGCGTCCGGGATAGACCACGAAGGTGATTTCCTTTCCTTTCAATTCGCCGGAATGCTGCACGTCCGGCCCCATCGGCACGATGGACCCTTGGCGGACGAAGAGGGGAATCTTTTCTATCGGAGCATCCGCAACGATTTCCTGCCCGCCATCGTATTGCTTGCCGGTCCAGTAGTCCGTCCATCCGGCGCCTTCGGGCAGGTAGACGCGCCGCGTCTTCTCCACGCCTTGCAGCACCTCCGAACCCGGACCGTAGTACATCGGGGTCGTCACGGGGCACACCAGGAAGGCCGGCCCGAACATGAATTCGTCCTTCACGTCGTGGACGCGCTCGTCGGCCGCGAAATCAAAGGCCAACAGGCGGCTCATGGTATAGTCTTCCAGCGTGACCTTCCCCGCCATGGAGTAGATATAAGGCAACAAGCGGTAGCGCAGGCGTATCATCTCCAGGATGCTGTCGTAGAAGGGGTCGCCCGGCTCACCGAAGCGCCAGATTTCGCGCGGCGTTTCCGTGCCGTGGCTGCGGAAGAGCGGCAAGAATGCGCCGTACTGCAACATACGCACGTAGTATTCCCGATAGCCCATGTCGTCCACTCCGCTGTTGAAATGCCCGGCGCGGAACCACTCGTAGCCTTTCCTCACGAAGAACGAACCGATGTCCACCGTCCAGTAGGGGCATCCGGTGGCCATGAAGTTCAGCCCTTGCGGAATCTGTTGGGCGAACGACTTCCACGAGGCGTGGGTGTCGCCGTTCCACGTGATGGTGGCATAGCGCTGCTGCCCCGCATAGCTGGAGCGGGTCAGGTTCACCACGCGCTTGCGGTCGGTCGTGGCCCGCTGGTTCTCATAAAGTCCCTTGGAGTGGTAGAGCGAGAAGAGGCTGGCCCGCTCCGCGCCCATCAGGTCGGACAGCTGCGTGAGGTTTCCTTTCCAGCGCGCTTCGTGGCTGTCCCATCCGTATCCTTCGGGCATCCCCTGCCAGTCGGCGTCGAGCGGTTCCGTGCAGTCGCACCACCAGGCGTCGAAGCCGTTGCTGAAGAACTCCTTGTTCGCATAATCCCAATACAAAGCCCGGGCCAGCGGGTTGTAGGCGTCGTAGACCCCGCGTCCGAGCATGAAGCCGCGCCGCGCGAAGTCGTCCGCCTGCGGGTTGTTCGTGGGGTTCGGCCAGATGGACACCATCAGCCGTGCATCCATGTCGTGTATGGAGTCGGCCAGTGCGCGCGGGTCGGGATAATGGCGGCGGTCCATCTTCATATAGCCCCATCCCTGCGGCCAATAGTTCCAGTCCTGCACGATGACGTCCAAGGGCACCTGCCGGCGGCGGTATTCCGCCACGGTGGAAATCAGTTCCTTGGAACTCGTATAGCGCTCCTTCGACTGGATATAACCGAAGAGGTAGAGGGGGAACATGGGGCTATGGCCCGTCAGCCTGCGGTATTGCGCCACGACGCGGTCCATCGTCCGGCCTTTCATGAAGTAGTAGTCCACCTCCTTGGCCGCCTCCAGTTCCATGTAGCCACCGTCGGCCCCGTCGTGGAACACCATGCCGCATCCCGCGTCGAAGAGCAGTCCGTAGCCCGCCGTGGAGTTCAGCACCGGCACCATCTCCTTCAGATTGTGTTGACAGAGGTACATCGTCTTGCCTCTCAGATCAAGATAGTCTTCCATGTGGCACCCCAGCCCGTAGAGGGCCTCGCCCTCGGCCCAGCGGAAATGGTTGCGGAACTTCCAGCTGTAGCCCACCGTGTCGCGCCGCGCCACGTCGGCCACCTCCTTCTCGCCGTCGTTTGTCTTCACCATGCGGCGGCTCCCTTGGTCGTAGGTCACCTTTTCTATATATATCTTCTCGGCCTCGCGCGGCGTGGAAGGGTTCTCGGCCAGGAGCGTCTGCCCCGTGACCGCGTCCTTATAGGTCAAGGCCCCCGTGCCCAGGTCCAACCTCACTTCCAGACTGTCCGAGCGCAGAATCAGGCTGCCGCCTTCTTCCTTGGTCTCAAAGTCCACTGGTGTTTCGGTGCGGGGCAGGCACACAATCGTGCCGTTTCCCAAGAAGGCCGTCTCCTGCGTATAACGCACTCGCACGATGTCGGGCGCCACGAAGTCCACCCGCATGCGCCCTTCTTCCGTCTGACATTGCACACCATTGGGGCGGGCTACATAGCCTCCCGCCCACGGCCCGTCTGCAGCCTGCGCGGCAGCAGGAAAAGCCCACACGGCAGCCGCCACGAAGGCAGCCTGCCACAAGTTGTATTTTCCTCGTTTCATGATATCTTTTTTTACCCAAGCAAAGATAAATATAATCTTGCAGAACGGAATTGGACAAAAGCGCCGATTTTTAGGACAATATCACCCTATCACCGGGAGGGACCGCTCCCACCCACCCGGCGCAGGATGCGCGGGAACTGACAGGCAAAAATCAGCGTGCAGCACACGGCCGCCGTGGCATCGGAAATACCCTCGGCCGCGAACACGCCCATCATGCCCATCCAGCGGGGAAGCAACAGGGCCAGCGGCACCAGCAGGATGACCTTGCGGAGCAAAGCGATGAAAACGGAAACCTTGGCCTGCCCCAAAGCCACGAACATGTTCTGGCAAGCACGCTGCAGCCCGAAGATGGTCATGCCCGCCAGGAACACGGGCATCGTCCGCTCCACCGCGTCCACCAGCGCGGCGTCGGTCGTGAAGGCGGCGGCCACCAGATGGGGGCACAGCACCATGAAAAGCACCAACAGCAGATTGAAGCCGAACATCACGCCGAGCACGATGCGGAAACAGTCTTTCACGCGTTGCCGGTCGCCGTGGCCATAATTGTAGCTCACGATGGGGATGAACCCTTGGGCGAAACCCGTGAGCGGCACGCTGACCGCCAGCATCGCGCTCTGCATGATGGCCAGCGCACTGATGTAGATGTCGCCATAGGCCTTCAGGCTGCTGTTGAGGACGAAACCCACAAGACTTTCCGTGCTGGCCATGATGAAAGGCGAAACGCCCAAGGCCAAAGTGGACAATATCACTCTTTTGTCGGGGCGCAGATGGCGCCGTTCCAAGCGCAGCGATGCCTCGCGGGAAGTAAGGAAATGCACCACCCACCAGGCGCTGCAGGCCTGGGACAACACCGTGGCCACGGCAGCCCCCTTCACGCCCATGTCCAAAACGAAGATGAAAAGCGGGTCGAGCACGATGTTCAGCACGGCGCCGATGACCACCGACCACATGGCAATGGCGGGCCGCCCCTGCGTGTTGATGAAGGAATTCAGCCCCACGGAGACTTCAACGAACAGCGTGCCCAGCAGATAGACCGACAAATAGTCCACGGCATAGCCCAAAGTGCGCTCCGACGCGCCAATGGCCAGCAGCAGGGGTTCCATGAAAGCGTAGGCCGCGGCGGAGGTAACCACCGTGAACAGGCAGAGCAGCACAAAACCGTTGCCCAGAATGCGCCCGGCACGCTCGCGGTCGCCCTGCCCCAGTGCGATGGCAGCCAACGGAGCGCCACCCGAACCCACGATGGACGAGAAAGCGGAAATGAGGATGATGACGGAACTGGTCACGCCGATGCCGGCCAGCGCGTCGGTCCCGATGCCGGGAATGTGGCCGATGTAGATGCGGTCCACCAGACTATACAGCAAATTGACAATTTGGGCGGCCACCGCCGGCAGTGCCATACGGAACACCAAGGGCAGCATGCGGTCCGTGCCCAACCGTTCTTCATACAAATTATTCATCCCTGCGTCTTTTCATAAAGTCGCGCAAAGTTACGAATAAAAAACAAAACGCCACTGCAAGGGAGCGGGAAACCTCCCCCGCCCCGCCGGCTCCAAAGGGGTGGATATCTCCGGGTGGCGGACGGCCAGGACGCACCCGCCCCTGCCCGACACGCCGCAGCGTCGTGCGCACTCCGCCAGCGTACTCTGCGGAGAGTACTCGAGTACTTGCCGCAGAGTACTCGAATACCTTGCGGCAAGTACGATTCCGCGCTCCGCAAGACCACGGTCCGCCTCCCGCAACGGAACGGCCGGAAATGCGCCCGGTTTCGGGACGTCACGGGGGCCTCCGACGAGGCGAAACGGCCACGGGTAAAAAAACATCCCATATTTGGGTAAAAAACGGCCTATATCTATAAGGAATAAAATCATAACTTTGCACATCACCGAGAAGCCATGAACAGACAGCGCCACCTGCAAAAAGACATTGCCATGAAAGGATTCATCGTCATCGCCTTTCTGTGCGGCTGCGCCATAAGCAGCCCGTCACAAACACCCACCGTGGACTCCCTCGCCGCCCGCGTGGCACGCTTCGGCACGGGACTGCCGCAGGAAAAGGTCTACCTGCACATCGACAACACCTGCTACTTCGTGGGCGACACCATCCGCTACAAGGGATATGTCATGCGCAGCGACCGGGGCACGCTGACGGACTTGAGCAAAATCATGTACGTGGAACTATTGACACCGGACGGCTTTCTGGTGGAACGGCAACAGCTGGAACTGACGGACGGCACGGCGCACGGGGCGTTCACGCTCACCGATTCGCTCTATGCGGGATACTATGAACTGCGGGCCTACACCAGATGGATGCTCAACTTCGGACGATATGAGCACCCGCATTCACGACACACGGAAGACATGTTCTACAACCGGCAGATGGCCAAGGACTTCTTCCGCGACTACGACAAGCTCTACTCCCGCGTGTTCCCTGTCTTCGACCGCCCCGAAGAAGCCGGACGTTATCCCAAGGACATGACCCTGCGCCCCATGCGCCGATACTACAAGGCCCATCGGGGAAAGCCGGACATCGACCTGCGGTTCTATCCCGAAGGGGGGCATCTGGTGGCGGGCACCACCTGCCGCGCGGCTTTCGAACTGAACGACGAAGAGGGAAGCACCTGGACGCGGAACTCGCCATCACGGACGAGAAGGGACAGGTGGTGGCCCGGCAGCGGACGACAGACCGGGGGGCGGGGCGTGTTCACCCTGCCGGAAATTCCTGCCGGCGCCCGCTACAAGGCTTCACTGCACTGCAACGGCTACGACTACGAAACCGACCTGCCGGAAGTGGAGCACGAAGGCTACGCCTTATATATAAAGGAAGAGGGCGACACCTTGCGGGCCGTCATTCAAGGGCAGACCGCACGCGACGAAAGGCTGGGACTGCAGATACAATGCAACGGAGTGAGCCGGTTTTTCCGCGCCCTGCCGTCCGGCAGCCAGCGCCATGACACCGTGGCCGTCCCCCTGCGACAACTCTCCACGGGGGTGAACCAGCTGACGCTCTTTAACGCCGACGGGCGCATCTATGCCGACCGCCTTTTTTTCGTCAACCGCCACGACCACGATGAGCCGCGCCTCTGCGTGGAGGGCCTGCAGCATGAGTACGAACCCTTTGCGCCCATAGAACTGACACTGAAGCTCGCCCCCGGGGAAAGCCCGGCGGCGGACGTCTCGCTCTCCGTGCGCGACCATGCCACGGACGAAGCCACCTACGACAACGGCACGATGCTCACCGAAATGCTGCTGGCCAGCGAGGTGAAAGGGTTTGTGGAGAATCCCGGATGGTATTTCGAGCAGGACGACAGCCTGCACCGCGCGGCCCTCGACCTGCTCCTGATGGTGCAGGGATGGCGCCGGCACGACTGGCGCACGATGGCCGGGCTGGAGGACGACACGAACTTCGAGTTTCTCCCGGAAAAGTTCCAGACACTGAGCGGAAGCGTACACCGGACCTACGCGCTGCTGGAAGACACAAGGATAGGAGAATCCGTATACATCCCCGCCCTCGACAAATCCATGGACCTCTACACCACTGCGCCCCGACGGAACGAACTGTTCACCTTGCAGGACTTATATGCCCCCTCCGTCAAGCCCCTCTCCAAGGAAGTGCTCGTCTCGGCCACCTTCATCCAGAACCAGGAAATCGTGGAGGCCGCGCAGACCAGCCTGCAAGGCAAGTTCTACATGCCCTCGGCCAAGGTCTACATGAAAACCACGTCCTCTTCCTGAGCGCATCGGACAGCACCCGGAGCGAGAAGTTCAAACGAAGAATGAAAAACAAGGGATTCCTGGACGAACAAGCCTATCCTGAATTCTACGTGAAGCTCGACCCGTTCTTCCCCGTATTCCCCAAGCCTTACAGCTACTATCAGGACGCGGCGTCCGAAGAGAAATTCGACCGGCCGGATTCCGCACACGCGGATTCCTTCACCGACCGCAGGCTGGCCGCCGTCACCGTGAGGAGCAAGCGCGGCGGCCTCAGGAAACTGGATTTCAGCAAGTCGGCCATCGTGGCAGATGCCTACGACGCCTTCAACCTGACCGCCGATTACGGGCTCAACGGGGGCATGTACGACTGGCGCACGTTCTCCCGCCAAGTGGCCTTGGCCTACTTCGGCGACATGGGCATGCACCGGCACTATTTCGTGGAAGAGCGATACGACGGAATGCTTCTCGAGGACAAACCGGAAAAAGGACTGGCTCCCTTGGATGGGACAGGAGCAGACTACAACTTTGCCAACCCGTTCATCACGACCAAGCGTTCGGACCAAGCGTTGGAAAGATACCGTCGGCTGCGCCACCTGGACAAGCTATACATCTACACCGACTACGTTCCCCGCGAACAAGGAAGCTGGAAATACAAACAGACCAACCAGCCGGACGTGGTCATAGATTACCATCTCTTGCCCGACGGGGGCAAACGGCCCACCTACCGCGACCGCCGCTATGCCGCACGGGGATTTGCCCTCTGCACCGAATTCTACAGTCCGGACTACAGCCGCAAGCCCTTGCCCGGGCACAAAGACCACCGACGCACGCTATACTGGACACCCAAGGTGAAATTCAACGATAAGGGAGAAGCCACCATCCGCCTCTACAACAATGGGAAAAAGACCGCAATAGCCGTGGAGGCGGAAGGCATCACGGCCGACGGACGGCCCGTGGCATGGAAGTCGGGGGACTGACACCCCGCCCCCGCTCACTTCTTCACGAAACCGACTTTCAAGTTCAGTTTCAGGTAGTAGGCCCGGTTCTCGCGCTCCAGGTAGCCGTATTTGTCTTTCTCCGGAGCGCCTTTCTCCAGCCGGGTATGCGTGAAAAGGAAGTCGGCAAACACCTGCCGCTCGGTCTTCCTGTAGGCCAGCATGCGGCCTTGGGCGTCCACCATCACGAATCCCGCCACGGCCGAATCGGTCCCGTCGTACTGCTTGGCGGGTCGCATGCCCAGCGCCAAGGCCATGAGGAACTGCTTCACCTTGTAGCGGTAGTAGCCGTGCTTGCGGATGAGTTCCTCTTTTATCTTCAGCGGATTGCGTTCTTCCACCAGCGCCGTGAGCTCGTCCACGCGGGCCACGTTGTCCAGATGCATCAGGCGCACCATCTCGGCCACCACGCGCGGGAAGTTGAGGTCGATCATGCAAAGGTTGCTGCGGAACACCTTGTCGGCCACGTCGTCGAACTTCAGCACCCCGCCCAGGCTCTCGATGTAGAGCATGCGGCGCGCCACTTCTGACGGATTGTCGGGGTCGTCCGTATAATTGATTTTACTCACCGTGGGCGCGGAAAATCTTATTCCGGTCTGCTCGAACTTCAGATTCGCCGTGCGCCCGCCGTCCAACAACGGATTCATCGCGCAGAGGCGGGAATAGATGCGGAATCCCATGGGCGGGAACGAATCGTCGTGAAACGTGAGATAGAAGTCCGTGCGGTCGTCGGTGCGCGCCTCCATGTCGTAGATTTGCAAGGCGTCGAGAAAGTCCTCCACGCCTTCGGGCGATTCCACCTCGTCGGTCCGCTCCCGCCCCAAGGCCTCCAATATCAGTCGGGCCACGGTGTCGAAATCCTCGCGGGGGAAACGCTTGTCGATTTGCTCGCCCACTACGCGGACGTCGCTTTTTCTCCACCAGGTAGTCCCGCTTCCCGTCGTGCTCCTGGCGCGAAATCCTCGCTATGGGCAACACGCGCGGCGAGGCTTTCCCCTCAGCGTCGCCCAGAGCGATACTCCCCTGCCCCAGCAAGGCAAAAAACACATATAACTCGTTCCATTCCCTTCGCGTAGCCGTCATCATGTCCGATACCCTTTTCCTTTAAATGATTATTCTTGAAAAACTTGGGCAAAAGTACGAAATAATATGGGATTTTCGCCTAACTTTGCACGTAAAAATAGCGCAATGATCACCCTGAAAGAACTCTACCGCATAGGCTACGGCCCGTCGAGCAGCCACACGATGGCTCCGCGGAAGGCCGCCTCCATCTTCCTGGAACGCCACCCCCAGGCCGTCAGTTTCGAAGTGACGCTCTACGGCAGCCTGGCCGCCACCGGCAAGGGGCACATGACCGACAAGGCCATCCTCGACGTGCTGGGCGCCGAGCGGACGCACATCGTCTGGCTGCCCAAGACCTTCCTCCCCTTCCATCCCAACGGAATGAAGTTCCGCGGGACCGACGCCGAGGGGCACGCGGCCGGGGAATGGACGGTGTTCAGCATCGGCGGGGGCGCACTGGCCGAAGAGGGACAGGAAGCCTTGCCGTTCGAAAACATATACCCCATCAGTTCGGCCACCGAAATCCTCTCGTGGTGCATGCACACGGGGAAAAGCTACTGGGAGTATGTGGAAGAATGCGAGGGGGCGGAAATCTGGGACTATCTGGCCGAAGTGTGGACCACCATGCGGCAAGCGGTGCAAAACGGGCTGGACCACGAAGGCGTGCTCCCCGGCCCGCTCGGCCTGCGCCGCAAAGCCACATCCTACTTCGTGCGCGCCGAAGGCTACCAGCACTCCATGCGCACGCGGGGGCTCATCTTCGCCTACGCCTTGGCCGTGAGCGAGGAAAACGCCGGGGGAGGGAAAATCGTGACGGCCCCCACCTGCGGCTCGTGCGGCGTCCTGCCGTCTGTCCTCTACTATCTCTCCGAATCGCGCCACATCAGCGACCAGCGCATCCTCCACGCCTTGGCCACCGCCGGACTTTTCGGGAATATCGTCAAAGCCAACGCTTCCATATCCGGCGCCGAAGTCGGCTGCCAGGGCGAAGTGGGCGTCGCATGCGCCATGGCTGCAGCCGCAGCCTGCCAACTCTTCGGAGGCACACCTTCGCAAATCGAGTATGCGGCGGAAATGGGCCTCGAACACCACTTGGGACTTACGTGCGACCCGGTTTGCGGACTGGTGCAGATCCCCTGCATCGAGCGCAACGCCTATGCTGCCGCGCGCGCCATGGACGCCAACTCGTATGCCATGCTGACGGACGGCGTGCACCAAGTGTCGTTCGACCGCGTGGTGGAGGTCATGAAACGGACGGGGCACGACTTGCCTTCGCTCTACAAAGAGACGGGCGAAGGCGGACTGGCCGAGGACTATCAGAAAATGTGGGACACGCTGCACAAAAACCGCTGACCGCACTCACCCAAAGCATCCGGAGCAAAGCGCCGTTCCAAAGACAGGACAAACGAAAAAGAGCATGCGGAAAACAAAAAAGTACTTTGCGGAAAGTACAGCAGTACTCTCCGCAGAGTACTCGAATACTTTCCGCAAAGTACTTTTCGCCCCACCGGACGACTCCATTCAGAATAGCAGACAAACCAAACGCATTGCGCCGATTGGCTGAACCCGCCGCGCCAACCCCGCTAACGGGATTCGCGCAACGCATCCAGCAAACCGGCGCAAGCGTCTTCCAAAATGTCGAGCACGTTCTCGAAGCCGGAAGCACCGCCATAATAAGGGTCGGGCACGTGGTCCACCACCTTGAGCCGACAATAGTCCGTCATGCGCACCACCTTCTGCTCCTCTTCCAGCCCGGGCGCCATGGCCCTCAACTTACTGATGTTGCGGTCGTCCATTCCCACGATGACATCGAAATCGAAGAAGTCATCGTACTTGATGGGACGCGACAAGTGGGTGATCCGATAGCCCCGTCGCGCCGCGTGGGCACGCATCCTGCCGTCGGCCGGCTCGCCCTCGTGGTAGTCAATCAGTCCGGCCGAGTCGAGGACGAAACTGTCCTCCCGCCCGGCGTCCTCCACCAACTTGCGCATGATTTCCTCCGCCGCCGGAGACCGGCAAATGTTCCCGAGGCAGACAAACAAGACCTTCTTCATCACCAGTTAAGCGTGTATGAGCCATTGGCCGTCCCGTACAACTGGCTGGCGGGCGCGGTCGTGATGCGGCCGTAGAGGCCCGACTGCGTGGTGGCGGCCGGCGCTTCGGTCGGCGCCGTGGCAGAATAGTGGTAGTCTACGGAGAGACTGATGTTCGCACGATTGCCGCGGAAATCGGCCGGCAGGCGGAAAGAGATATAGGGGTCGCTCTTGTCCGCGTCGTAGACCACCTCGTAGTTCTTGGTAAAAGTAGTGTCGGTGCAAGCCACGCTCCAGCGGTATTCCGCCTTGTAGAGCAAATCGCCCAAGGAATACTGCACCGCCGTGATGGTCACCGAATCGCCCGGTTGCCACACAAGCGGCTCGATGCGGAAGCCTGCGAAGCCGGGCAATGCGCAGACGTGCTTGTCCTCCTCGCAAGCGGAAAGCGCCGCCACGGCAACTGCGGCACACGCCGCAATCTTCAAAAACTTCATGTTCATTGCTTTTTCGTTTATAATGTTTTCAACTCTTTATACAACCGCTGCACGGGAAGCCCCATAACGTTGAAGTAAGAACCGTGCAAGGCCGACACGCCCACATAGCCGATCCACTCCTGGATGCCGTAAGCCCCGGCCTTGTCCAGCGGACGGTAGCGCTCCACATAATAACTGATTTCCTCCTCGGTAAGCGCATCGAAAGTGACTTCACTGGTCACGGCGAACGTGCGCTTCATCGCCTTCGTGAGCAACGTCACGCCGGTGATGACTTGGTGCGTGCGCCCCGCGAGCTGGCGGAGCATGGCTTTGGCCTCTTCTTCATCCGTAGGTTTGCCCAGCACTCGCCCCTCGGTCCACACGATGGTGTCGGCCGTAATCACCAGGTCGTCCGGCTGCAACGCCGCCTCGTATGCCGCCGCCTTCTCGCGGGAAATGTATTGGGGGATGTCTTCCGCCGCCAACGTGTCGGGGTACGACTCGTCGATGCCCGGCAGCACCTTCACTTCGTATTCAATGTCCAGTCCGGCCAACAGTTCGCGGCGTCGCGGCGAGTTGCTGGCCAATATGATGTGATACTTCTTTAAGTTCTCTAACATTTCACTTGTACCTTTATATCTATTACCAGCCAAAGGCCTTCTCGTCCTTCAGCCATTTGCCCTGCGCCTTCAGCACCTGCTCCACCACGTCGCGGCCGCAACCGTATCCGCCTTTCAGATGGGAGATGTAGAGGGCCACTTCCTTGATTTCGGGCGCCGCGTCGGCCGGGGCACAGGGACACCCCGCCCGGCGCATCACCTCGTAGTCCGGGATGTCGTCGCCCATGTAGAGCACTTCCTCGTCCTTCAACCCGTACTTGCGCAGGAACTCGTCGTAGGTCTTGATTTTCACGGCGCAGCCCAGATGCACGTCCGGCACGCCGAGATTCTCATACCGCCGTCGCACGGCCTCCGTCTTGCCGCCCGTGATGATGGCCACGTGCAGCCCCATCTTCACGGCCAGTTGCAAGGCGTAACCGTCCTTGATGTTCACCGAACGCATCGGCTCACCGTCGGGGTGCATGAAGATGGTCTCGGCGCTCAGCACGCCGTCCACATCGAAGGCCAAAGCCTTTATCTTCTTCAAATCATAGTTGATCATCGTTCTTCCTTTCTCTTATCCTTTTCCTGAGCCAGGCGGTGGATGCTCCGGCTCATCGCGTCGTAGATCTCCCTCATGTCCGGCTCGCCCTCCAGCATGTCAAGCTGGCGGCCTATCACGTTCCGGTCGTAGCGCACGGCCGGCCCCGTCTGGGCCTCCCGGGGCGGAAGCTGATGCACTTTCCTCACCGTCTCGTCAATCAAAGGCCACATCACATCGAACGGCACGTCAATCCGCCGCAGGATGTCTTCGGAAAGGGCATAGCAATGGTTCACGAAGTTGCAGGCAAACACGGCTGCCAGGTGCAGGTAACGGCGGTCTGCCGAATTCATCGCCCGGACGTTCCCCGACACGGAACGGGCCAACTCCTCCGCCTGCCCGTAGGCCGCGGCGTCGGACGCCTCAAGGAATACCGGAATCTCCCGGAAGTCCACCGCCGTATTCTTGGAAAAAGTCTGCATGGGATAAAACACTCCGTATCGCGCCGCATGACCGCGGAACACGTCCATCGGCATGCTGCCGGCCGTGTGCAGGCACAACGCTCCACCCACATTCGGCGCGATACGGGCCGCCAGTTCCTCCAACACGCTGTCCTTGACGGAAAACAAATACACATCCGCCCCGGAAAGTATTTCATCCGGGCGGACCGTAAAGGGGCAATCCAACTTCCCGGCCAATGCCGAGGCCGACTCCGCCGTCCGGCTGAACACCTGCGCCACCTCGTGTCCGGCCTCCTTGAGCGCCCATCCCAACCGGGTGGCCAGGTTTCCTGCGCCGATGCAGACGATTCTCATTCCTTCGGAGCGTCGAATGTGTTGATATGCACCTTCTCCCAAAGCAAGCGGTCTTCGTTGAACGGCTTGCGTTCCATCCCCTTATGCCCGACGGCCACGATGGAAAGCACCCGCAGGTGTTCCGGGATGTGCAGGATGGCGCGCACCATCTCTTCGGCCGGTTTGCCGTCCTCCATCGTACGGTTGCGGACCTGCACCCAGCAAGCCCCCAGTCCCAGGTCCTCGGCCTGCAGGAGCATCATGGTCGTGGCCACCGAAGCGTCCTCGACCCACACGTCGCTCACCGACGGGTCGGCCAGCACGGCCACGGCCAGCGGGGCACCTTCAATCAGTTCCGCCCCACGGTCCTTGCAGTGGGCCAACTGGCGCAGCAGGTCCTTGTCGTCCACCACCACAAACTCCCAAGCGTGCGACCCTTTGGACGACGGGGCAATCAAAGCGGAGCGCAACAAGGCCACCACTTCGTCCTGTGTCAGTTCCTCTTCCGTGAATTTCCGCATGCTGCGGCGTATCCCTATCAATTTGGCAAAACTTTCCATTTTTCTTTCCTTTATTTCTTAGCTGACAAAGATACACGATTTCCGCCTTTCGGAAAAAGAAATCAAAGGCGAATCGACGGTTTCGGCGAAGAAATCGACGGTTCTTTATACAAAAAAGCGTATTTTTGCGTTATTTTAAACGGATACAAGAAACAGACAAGACGTGAAGACCAGACTTTTCAAGACGATATTCTGCTGCTTCCTGCTGATGACGGCCGTGCTCCAGGCCTTTGCCCAAGACAAGGTGAAGCTCTCGGGGCGCGTCATCGACGACGAGCAGAACCCAGTGATCTTCGCCATCGTGAGGGTGGAAGGAACGGCGGCCGGCACCACCACCGACGTCCAGGGACGCTACCAACTGGAGTTCACCTCGGCCGACACCGTCACCGTGTCGTTCAGCATGATGGGCTACGCCACGAAGAAGAGGACGCTCATCCGCCCCAAAGGGTGACCTGCGCCTGAATGTCACCCTGTTGCCCCAGAGCATCAGCATGGGCGAAGTGACCGTGAAGGAAGTGCGACGGCAAATGAACTCCACCCAGCACCTCAACGCCGAGAATCTGAAGCGCCTGCCCTCCACGACGGGCAACGCCGTGGAAGAACTGGTGGCCACGCAGGCCGGAGTCAGCACGCACAACGAACTGAGCTCGCAATACAACGTGCGGGGCGGAAGCTTTGACGAGAACAGCGTATATATCAATGGCGTTGAAGTCTATCGCCCCTTGCTCATCAGCTCAGGCCAACAAGAAGGATTGAGCGTCATCAACAGCGACATGGTGGAAAGCATCAACTTCTCGGCCGGCGGGTTCGATGCGCAATACGGCGACAAAATGTCATCCGTGCTGGACATAACCTACAAGAAGCCCAAGAAGTTCGAGGCCTCGGCCTCGGCCAGCCTTCTGGGCGCCGGCATCTATGTGGGCTACGCCAAGAAGGGCTTCAGCATGACCCACGGCGTGCGCTACAAGACCAACCAGTACATGCTGGGCTCGCTGGAGACCAAGGGCGAATACAGCCCGCGCTTCCTCGACTACCAGACCTACCTCAGCTGGTCGCCCAACCGCCAATGGAGTATCGACTTCATCGGCAACATCTCGCAGAACAAATACGACTTCATCCCCGCCAACCGCCACACAAATTTCGGGACGATGCAGGATGTGAAATCCTTCCGCGTGTATTTCGACGGGCAAGAGGAGGACCTCTTCCGCACGCTGTTCGGCACGCTGAGCCTCTCGCACAACTTCACCGACCGGACAAAACTGTCCTTCCTGGCCTCGGCCTTCGCCACCAAGGAGCAGGAAACCTACGACATCCAAGGCCAATATTGGCTGGACGAGACCAACACCACCGAACAGCTGGGCGTGGGCACCTACATGGAACATGCCCGGAACTACCTGGACGCGAACATGAAGAGCCTGAAGCTCATGTTCTCCCACAAGCCCGAAGGTCACGACATCCGGGCCGGACTCACGTGGAAACACGAGACCATCAAGGAGAACACCCGCGAATGGGAGATGCGCGACTCGGCCGGATATTCCATCCCCCACACGGGCAACCGCCTCGACCTGATCTACAACCTGCGGTCGTCCAACCGCATCAGCAGCAACCGCATGGAACTGTTCGGGCAGGACACATGGCGCTTCACCAATGCCAAAGGGGGCATATTTTCCTTCAACTACGGCGCGCGCCTCAGTTATTGGAGCTGGAACCGCGAGTGGCTGTTCAGCCCGCGCGTCTCGCTCGGCATCATCCCCGCCTTCAACGACAACTTCACCTTCCGCATCGCCACCGGACTCTACTACCAATCGCCTTTCTACAAGGAGCTGCGCGACACCGTGACCACGGCTGGCTCCACCCGGGTGGTGCTCAACCGCGACATCAAGTCGCAACGCTCCTATCAGGTGGTAGTGGGCGGCGACTACAAGTTCAAGATGCTCGACCGCCCGTTCAAACTCACCGTGGAAGCCTACTACAAGGCGCTGAGCAACCTCATCCCCTACAACGTGGACAACGTGAAGATCGTCTACTACGGCGGCAACATCGGCACGGGCTACACCACGGGCATCGACTTCAAGCTCTTCGGCGAGTTCGTGGAGGGGACGGACTCTTGGATCAGTTTCAGCCTGATGAAGGCGCAACAGAAGGTGAACGGGCGCAGCTTCCCGCAAGCCACCGACCAGCGCTACAACCTGAACTTCTTCTTCAGCGACTTCTTCCCGGGCAGCACGCGCTGGAAAATGACGCTCAAGGCCAGCGTGGCCGACGGCCTGCCCTTCGGCCCGCCCCACACGGGACTGGAGCGCATGGCGTTCCGCGCACCGGCCTACAAGCGCGTGGACATCGGCATGAACTACCGCCTGTTGGACAATGAGGACGGCCGCAACCAACGGAAGTTCGTCCGCTACCTGCGCAACGTGTGGCTGGGCGTGGACTGCTTCAATTTGTTCGACATCTCCAACGTCAGCTCCTACTACTGGGTGACGGACGTGACCAACCAGCAATACGCCGTACCCAACTACCTGACGGGACGGCAAATCAACGCCCGCATCCTGATTGAACTGTAATCATTTGCTCATTTTCTATTAAGGTGCAAAGCATTTGACCTCCCCCCTCCCTTCGAGAATGAACAGGGAAAGGGGCAAATCAGTCGGTTCCGCTCCGCAAAAAGCGGCATGCAGCCTCTGCAAGCCGCGCTGCGGCGTGCGGAGTGCCGAATCGTACTTTCCGCAAGGTACTCGAGTACTTCCCGCAGAGTACTCGAATACTTGCCGCAGAATCCGCTGACACTATAACGGTAGTCTCAGCGGATTTTGCTACTTTTGCAAAAGCAAACCCGCAAAAGACAATAGCCATGAGATACCTGAACCCGAAAGCCGACCTCACCTTCAAGAAAGTGTTCGGCGAACATCCGGACCTCGTCATCAGTTTCCTGAACGCCCTCCTGCCGTTCGAGACACCGGAAGACGAAATCACCGAAGTGGAATACCTGAACCCCGAACTGGTGCCACGGACGCCTCTGCACAAAGACAGTATCGTAGACGTGCGCTGCAAGGACCATATCGGACGGCAATTCATCGTGGAAATGCAGATGATGTGGACCTCGGCCTACAAACAGCGCGTGCTGTTCAACGCCTCGAAAGCGTACGTCAGCCAACTGGATAAAGGAGGCGACTATCAGTTGTTGCAACCGGTCTATTCGCTGAACCTCGTGAACGACACGTTCTCGGACAGCGAAACATACTATCACGATTACCGAATCGTGGAAGTGGCCGACACCCAAGAGGTCATCGAGGGATTGCGCTTCATCTTCATCGAACTGCCCAAATTCACGCCCAAGAACTATGAAGACAAAAAGATGCAAGTGCTTTGGCTCCGCTATTTGACCGAGATCAACGAAAAGACGATTGAAGTGCCTGAAGAACTGCGGGAAAACCCGGAAATCAACAAAGCGGTAATGCAGCTGGAAGAGTCTGCTTTCACCGAAGGACAACTGCGGGGCTACGAAAAGTTCTGGGACATCATCAGCACGGAAAAGATGCACATAAGCAGTGCTATCCACGACGGACTCGAAAGAGGAATCAAACAAGGACTCGAAAGGGGAATTAAACAAGGACTTGAAAAGGGCATCAAAGAGGGACGGGAAGAAGGTATCAAAAGAATCCAAGAAAGAAATGGCCTCAGCCCTAAAACGGCACAATGTCCCGATGGATATCATTATGGAAACAACCGGATTGACAGCGGAAGAAATCAAGGGCCTGCCATGAACAAAGACACGGAAATATTTCCTGATTCACGCCAAAATGAGTAATTTTGCACGGTAATTAACGCACAATACCGTGCAAAACAACTAATATCGCTAGTCATGAAGATATCACACATCGAACATCTGGGCATCGCGGTAGAAAGCATCGAAGCCGCTCTGCCTTACTTTGAGAACGTACTGGGACTGAAGTGCTATGCCGTGGAAGAAGTAGCCGACCAGAAAGTGAAGACCGCTTTCCTGAAAGTGGGCGAAGTGAAAATCGAACTGCTCGAGCCCACCAGCCCGGACAGCACCATCGCCAAATATCTGGAGAAAGGCGGCCGCGGCGTGCACCACGTGGCCTTCTGCATCGAAGACGGTGTGGCCAACGCTTTGGCCGAATGCGACGAGAAGGGCATCCGGCTCATCGACAAGGCGCCGCGCCCGGGAGCCGAGAAACTGCAAATCGCGTTCCTGCACCCGAAGTCTACCTGCGGCATCCTGACCGAACTTTGCGAGCATTGATTTCTCCGAGGAATCTGAGGAGAGAGTCCTTGCTGCATCATCAGGCATTTCATTCAAAGCAAGCCCTTAAACCTGATACCACCGGCCGGACGGCTTCGTTAGGGAAGCGCCCGGCTGGTGGTTTGTTTTTGACCGGAAGGGCTTCTTCACAAAGGAACAATAAAACCATAAATCATGAGCATACAAACAGAAAAGATTAAGGAATTAGTAGAGCTTCGCGCCAAAGCCCGCTTGGGCGGCGGCGAGAAGGCCATCGAGAAACAGCACGCCAAGGGGAAATACACCGCCCGCGAACGCATTGACATGCTGCTGGACGAAGGCAGTTTCGAGGAAATGGACATGTTCAAGCTCCACCGTTGCACGAACTTCGGCATGGAGAAGAAGCAATATCTGGGCGACGGCGTGGTGGCCGGAAGCGGCACCATCGACGGGCGTCTGGTCTATGTCTTCGCGCAGGACTTCACCGTCAACGGCGGCTCTCTGTCCGAAACCATGGCGGAGAAAATCTGCAAGGTGATGGACCAGGCCATGAAGATGGGCGCGCCCTGTATCGGACTGAACGACTCCGGCGGCGCGCGCATACAGGAAGGCATCAACGCCTTGGGCGGTTTTGCTGAAATCTTCCAGCGCAACATCATGGCATCGGGCGTCATCCCGCAGATTTCGGGCATCTTCGGCCCGTGCGCCGGCGGCGCGGTCTACTCTCCCGCCCTGACGGACTTCACGCTGATGATGGAGGGCACGTCGTACATGTTCCTCACCGGCCCCAAAGTGGTGAAGACGGTGACGGGCGAGGACGTTTCGCAAGAAGACCTGGGCGGCGCCAGCGTGCATGCCACCAAATCGGGCGTGACGCACTTCACGGCGGCCACCGAAGAGGAAGGCATCGCCACCATCCGCACCCTGCTGGGCTTCATTCCGCAGAACAACATGGAGGAGGCTCCGCGCGTGGAGTGCACCGACCCCATCAACCGCATGGAAGACTTCCTCAACGAAATCATCCCCGACAACCCGAACAAGGCGTATGACATGTACAAAGTCATCAGCGCTATCGTTGACAACGGCGAGTTCTTCGAGGTGCATGCTAACTTTGCACGCAACATAATCGTAGGCTTTGCCCGTTTCAACGGACAGAGCGTTGGCGTAGTGGCCAACCAGCCCAGCGTGTATGCCGGAGTGCTCGACTGCAACGCCAGCCGCAAGGGTGCTCGTTTCGTGCGCTTCTGCGACTGCTTCAACATCCCCTTGGTGACGCTCGTCGACGTGCCGGGATTCCTTCCGGGAACGGGACAGGAATACAATGCCGTCATCCTGCACGGCGCCAAACTGCTCTACGCCTACGGCGAAGCCACCGTGCCCAAGGTGACAGTCACCCTGCGCAAGAGCTACGGCGGCTCGCACATCGTGATGAGCTGCAAGCAGTTGCGCGGCGACCTGAACTATGCTTGGCCGTCGGCCGAAATCGCCGTGATGGGTGCCGAGGGCGCCGTGGCAGTGCTCTACGCCAAGGAAGCGAAGGCGGCCGAAGACCCGCAAGCTTTCCTCAAGGAGAAGGAAGACGAGTACAGCAAGCTCTTCACCAACCCCTACCAGGCAGCCAAATACGGCTACATCGACGACGTCATCGAGCCGCGCAACACGCGCTTCCGCGTCATCCGTGCCTTGGCCCAGCTGAAGACCAAGAGCCAATCCAATCCGCCGAAAAAGCACGGCAACATTCCTCTTTAAACCCAACCCGCATGGATATGGAACAAAACGCGAAACAACACGAAGTGGAGGCCGCCATCACACTGGCCCTCTACGAATACCAAGGCTACACGATGCACGTGACGGAAAGCGGCGTCCTCACCCTCGGCCGCGAGGACACGGAATGGAACTCGAAGTTGCGCCTGCAGCGCCAAATGCCCGAACATAAATTTTAAAGCCACAAAAGAAGCAAATGAAGACATTCAAATACAACATCAACGGGCACGACTACGAAGTGTCCGTGGAAGGAATCGAGAACTACGTGGCCACGGTGGTGGTCAACGGCGAGACGTACACCGTCAAGATGCCCGAACCCGAGAAACCGATCCACCACCCCGCAGTGGTCAAGCCGGCCGGTGTCCCCGCTCCCATCGACAAGCCCAAGAAGTATGGCGTGAAAGCCCCGCTGCCGGGCGTCATCGTCGACGTAGTGGTGAAGCCGGGCGACGAAATCAAGCGCGGCGACACGGTGGTACTTCTGGACGCCATGAAGATGGAAAACCACATCACGTCCGACCGCGCGGGCCGCGTGGTGGAAGTCTGCGTCGCACCGGGCGAATCGGTCATGGACGGCAAGGACTTGGTCATTCTGGAATAATCCATCCCGCCGACCATATTAAGATGTCCCCTTCCGGCCTGCGCCCGCAAGCCGGAAGGGGACTTTTCATACCCGGACGCCAACACGGCGCATGGAATTTCTCATGGGCAGGACGGCCCCGAATCAAAAATATCCGCTAACTTTGCAACCGTAACCCCAAAAGGAACGGACAATGGAAAAAGCATTCAAACAGGGCTGCACAAAACGCATTCTCCCGCCTTGCGGACCGGAAAACCGACACTTGCCGGCAGCCGCGGCCGCCCTTGCCTTGGCCGTTCCCGACCATAACCATCCCCAAACCGCCCCACTGCCATGAAGCTCCACACGTCGTTCAAGATGGCTTGCGGATACATCCTGCTCACCGCCCTGCTCATCGGCTCCATCTACTACGTCTACCACCAGACCGCCTCGCTGACCCGCATGACGGGCAACGAAGAAGTGCTTGCCGCACGGCGGAAGGCCACGCACCGCCTTGTCGGCCAGCTCCTCGAGGCCGAAAATATCGGGCAGAACATCCATTTCGGACACTGGAGCGCCTACCGCCAATACGTCGACTGCCTGGCCGAAGTGAAGCAGACCATAGCCGCACTGGATTCTTCGTTCACCGACTCTCTGCAAAAAGCCCGGCTCGACACCCTCTCGGCCTTGCTGGAAGAAAAACGGGGGAACATGGGCAAACTGGTGGCGGCATTGGAAAGCGACCCTGCCAACAAGGTCTACCACCAACAAATCAACCTCCTCATACAGCGGCAGGACACCATCGTGCAACAACCACGCATCAGCCGCCAAATCATCCAGAAAGACCGTTCGTACACCGTGGAAGAGCCGCGCAGGAACTTCTTCCAGCGGCTGGCCGACGCCTTCCACAAACCGGCGCCCGACACCACGGCGGTGAAACAGACCGTGCAAATCCTGGAAACCGACACCATACAGCAACATTTCAACGCCCGCGACACACTGGCCCACCTGCTGGACAGCATCGAAAGCCACATCGCACAATATTCCCACCGGCGACGGCAACGCATCAACGCCCAAGCGGAAAAAATCTGGCTCACAAGCATCGAACTGACCCAGAGAGTCACACAACTGTTGGAAAACATCGAGAACGAGGAACAGGAAAAGATGGACGAGGAGAACCGGAAAGCCTATGAAGTGCGCCGGAAAGCCGCCCTCACCACCGGCTACATCGCCGCGGCCGCCATCCTGCTGGCCGCCGTGTTCTTCACCCTTGTCTGGCGCGACATCACCAAGAGCGCGCACTACCGCAAGGAACTGGAGAAAGCCAAGAAAAGGGCGGAGAGCCTGCTCGTGTCGCGCGAAAAGCTGATGCTGACCGTCACCCACGACATCAAGGCCCCCGTAGGCTCCATCATCGGATACACCGACCTGCTGCTCCCGCTCGTACGTGAAGCAAAGGAAAAACATTATCTGGACAACATACGCCACTCTTCGCAGCACCTGCTCACGCTCGTCAGCTCGCTCCTGGACTACCACAAACTGGAAGCCGGGAAGATGGACGTGCGCCCCGTCAGCTTCTCTCCCGCCGAACTGCTGGACACCATCGTGCAGAGCTTCCTGCCCATGGCGCAATCCAAAGGGCTGGGCCTGCGCTGCGACACCACGCCCGAAACCCGCCAGACCTACACGGGCGACGCCTCGCGCATCCGCCAAATCGTGGAGAACCTGCTGAGCAACGCCCTGAAGTTCACCAAGGAAGGTGGCATCACCCTCAAGGCCAAGATGCACGGCCGGCTGTGTTGCATCACCGTGGAAGACACGGGCTGCGGCATGACGCCCGACGAGCAAGGCCTCATCTTCAAGGAGTTTACCCGACTGAGCAGCGCGCAGGGCGAAGAGGGCGTCGGGCTGGGCCTCTCCATCACGCTGAAGCTCGTGCAACTGCTGCACGGTGAAATCCGCCTGGACAGCACGCCGGGCAAAGGCAGCTCCTTCTTCATCACCCTTCCCCTGCAACCGACCCACGACGCTCCGTCGACGGACAAAGCGGCCCCCGCTCCCGCTTCCGCCCCCGGCACAATGCCCCGGCGGCTGCGCATCCTGCTGGTGGACGACGACCGCATTCAGCTGCAACTGACACAGGCCATGCTGCAACAGGTGCAGCCCGCAGGGGCATCGTGGGAAACCCTCGCGTGCCACGAGCCCGACACCGTCCCCGACCTGCTGGCCCGACAGGAGTTCGACCTGCTGTTCACCGACATCCAGATGCCGGCCATGAACGGCTTCGAGCTACTGAAGAGGCTAAAAGCCATGCGTCCGGCCACTGCCGCGCCCTTGCCGGTGGTGGCCATCACGGCGCGCAGCGACATGCAGGAAGACTTCTTCCGCCAGCATGGCTTCGCCACGTGCCTCTACAAACCGTTCAACCAGAACGACCTGGCACAAGCCATCGGCAAGGCATTGGGCGGGACAACACCTGCGGCGCCGACTCCGCCCACAACGCCCGCACCACAGCCACGCGCCACGGGCATCGACCTGACACCGCTCACGGCCTTTGCGGGCGACGACCGGGAAGCCGCACAGGAAATCCTGCGCACCTTCCTGCAGGAAACGCAACGGCATGCCGAAAGTTTCAGGCAGGCCTGCGAACGGAAGGACAAAGCCGAGGCCTGCCGCCTGGCCCACAAAATGCTGCCCACATTCACGCTTGTCGGCGCCCCGTGCATCGGAGCCTTGCAGGCACTGGACAGCCGGCGCGACGAACCGGCATGGACCACCGGCGACGACGCCCCCGCCTGGGAAATCCTCCAAGCGTTCGCCCCCATAGTCGGCGCACTGCAGGCCTGCATCTATAATAAAAACATTTAAAAAGCCCGCGGCCGCGCGCCGCCCAAGAACAAAAGCCGCTATCTTTGCACGTAAACAAACATGAACCTATTGCATGGCATCCCTCCTCATCGTTGAAGACGACCTGACCTTTGCCACCATGCTGAAAACATGGCTGGGCAAACAAGGCTTCCAGACCGACACGGCCGGCAACCTGTCCAAAGCCCGCCGGTTGTTGGACAACGCCTCGTATGACCTCGTGCTCTCCGACCTGCGACTGCCCGAGGGCGACGGCCTGTCGCTGCTCGAGTGGATGCGCAAGCGTGGCATCGCCGCGCCCTTCATCGTCATGACCAGCTACGCCGACGTGCAGAACGCCGTGAATGCCATGAAGCAGGGAGCCTGCGACTACATCGCCAAACCCGTGCAGCCGGACATGCTCCTGGAAAAGCTCCGCGACGCCTTGCCGGCCCGCGTCGACGCCCCTCCGCAACCGGCCTCCGCCCCCCAGTACCTTGAAGGCAAGAGCGAGGCCGCCCGCCAGCTCTACCACTATGTGGCGCTCGTGGCCCCCACGCCGATGTCGGTGCTCATCAACGGAGCCAGCGGCACGGGCAAGGAATACGTGGCGCACCGCATCCACCAGCTGAGCAAGCGGGCCGACAAACCGTTCGTGGCCATCGACTGCGGCGCCATGCTCAAGGAGCTGGCCGCCTCGGAGTTCTTCGGCCACGTGAAAGGTTCGTTCACCGGTGCCGTCTCCGACAAGACGGGCGCCTTCGTGGAAGCCAACGGGGGGACGCTCTTCCTGGACGAAGTGGGCAACCTGGGCTACGACGTGCAGGTGCAGCTCCTGCGGGCCATCCAGGAGCGCAAGATACGCCCCGTAGGCTCCAACCAGGAAATCAACGTGGACGTGCGGCTGATTTGCGCCACGAACGAGAACCTGCAACAGGCCATTGCCGACGGCGAATTCCGCGAAGACCTCTTCCACCGGCTGAACGAGTTCACCCTGCGCATGCCCGACCTGAAGGACCGCGGGGAGGACATCCTGCTCTTTGCCAACTTCTTCCTCGACCAAGCCAACCGCGAGCTGGAGCGCAACATCGTGGGCTTCGACGCCGCGGCCTCGGAAGCATTGCTCGACTACCCGTGGCCGGGCAACCTCCGCGAGCTGAAGAACGTGGTGAAGCGTGCCACCTTGCTGGCCCAAGACACCGTGATCCACAAACCGGACCTGGGCGGCCCCTTCGACGCCGGCCGGCAAGACAGCCCGGCCAACCCCGACGCCCTCCTGCCCCTCCACGACAAAGACAGCGAGAGGGAGCGCATCGTGCAGGCCCTGGAAGCCGCCCGCCACAACAAGGCACGCGCTGCACGGTTGCTGGGCATCGACCGAAAAACGCTTTATAATAAGATAAAGGCCTACGGCATTCCACAGTGAAAGTGTGGACTTTTTCCACACCGCGACCACACATTCCACACTTCATGCAAAGCCGCCGCGCATGGCCATAACTTTTTTTCTCGTTATCAATCAACCCCTTACGGTTCATCATTCTTTTTTGGCACGCCTCTTGCACTTTTATCGTGCAGAAGACCTAACAAATAACACGAAGTAACAATTAGAAAAAAGAATGAACATGAAAAAGATTTTTGTAACAACCGCAATGGTAATGAGCATGGGCTGCGCTTTCGCACAGGGTAACGTGGCAGCCAACGACACAGTGAAGACAGACACGACAAAGGCATGTCCTGCAAAAGAAGCCTCGAAGGCCCTGGCCGCCTTCATCGCCAACGACTCGACGGCTACGGATTCGGCCAAGACGGCTGCCGCCGCCCTGATGGCCATGAACGACACCGTGGCAACCGACAGCGCCCAAAAGGCACAACCGGAAGCACTCGTGGCCATGAACGACACCGTGGTGACAGACACGGCAAAGGCACAACCGGCAAAGGCCGAAGCCTTGGTGGCCATGAACGACACCGTGGTGACGGACACGACGAAGGCGCAACCGGCCAAGGCGGAAGCTTTGGTAGCCATGGTCGAGGCAAAGGATTCCACCGTACAAGCCAAGGACTCCACCGCCACCACTCCGGCCTGCGACAAGAAAGCAGGCGAGAAAGCCATACGCGCATTGAACGCCATGAGAAAAATCACCGCCTAACCACACGATTTTTCTCATTTTATAGAGGAGAATGTTCCCGCATTCTCCTCATTTTTTTATCCCCCGACGAACAACATGCCACGGAGGTGCATCCTGCCGGCGACACGCCTCGGGAATCTGCCGCCGTCGGTCCGGATTCGTTCCTCAATGCAGAGAAACGGAAACGGCACCGCGCCATGCGCCAGCGTACTCTGCGGCAAGTACTCGAGTACTTGCCGCAGAGTACGATTACGGCTTCCGCATGACTTTTCAGGCGCTTGCGGAGAAAAATCCCACATCTCGGGGATGGGCGGAAGGCACGCGGCGGTCAGCGCTGCTTCTCCGTCAGGTATTTCCAATAGCGCACGGGCAAGTCCTTCCGGTGCTTGCGCGGGTTCAACCGCTCCTTGATGCAGATGGCCTTGAAATAAGTGCGCCACAGCTCCTGATACATTCCCTCGTCGGCGTCCCGCAGTTCCTCGCCCAACCGCCCGTCCGGCAGGCGGAAGATGGCGGCACTGTCATCGAAGGTGACGCGCACGGGGCGGCGGTCGG
>VOFD01000596.1_pt1 | contig 45484 bp, 43 predicted proteins | sample 5384101 | NCBI WGS metagenome assembly VOFD01 (sample SAMN12384723, study PRJNA508395) | human gut metagenome | isolation source: healthy gut C | host: Homo sapiens
CCAAGGGACACCAGTGGCATTCGGCCCGGCAAGCACAGGCTTCCTCCGCGGCTACTATGTTTCAACCCTTCCCAACTCTGAACTCGGATGGGAATATTCGTCAACATGGAACTTCGGTGTTGACTTCTCGTTCTTCAGCGGCAGGTTGAGCGGTACGATGGAATACTACGTCCAGAACACCAAGGACTTGCTCCTCAGCGTTTCGCTCCCGTCCACTTCAGGTGTGGGCAGCTATATGGCCAATGTCGGAAAGACACGCAACACCGGTTTCGAAATGAGCCTTAACGGCATCATCATCGACAACAAGAACGGATGGACATGGGATGCGGGACTGAACTTCTACTTCAACCACAACGAACTCGTGGAGCTTGCTTCAGGCGCACAGGAAGACAGGAACAACCGCTGGTTCGTAGGCCACCCGATTGACGTGATCTACGACTATAAGAAAATCGGCCTCTGGCAGGAGGGCGACCCGTATCGCGAAATCCTTTGAGCCGGGCGGCAACGTTGGTATGATTAACGCGTATGGCTCCGCCGCAGGAAGTGTTCTACAACACGTTCGCAAACAAGACGGAAGACTCACGCTGAGGGTACACCTGTCACAACAGAGAATGCCGTTGGCGGTTACGAGGTGCCGGGCCGTGCCGACTATGTTGTGCCCACGAGGGCAATCAGCCGCCTGAAGTACCCGATGCTGTGGAAGCTCGGCGTTTACCGCACAGACAACGCCGGAACAGTGGGCCAGCCCAATGCGGCCAGCACGCGTCCGTTCAACATCCTGTACTTCTCTGACTTCTACTTCGTGGCAGCCGAGGCTGCTGTAAAGGGCGCAACCACGCAGTCGGGCTACACCGCACGCGATTGCATCAACGTGATCCGCGCACGCGCCGGCAAGTGGCGTTACAGCAATGCGAACAACGAGGTTTACGAGGCTGACTGAGCAGATGATGGCAGAGACTCCTGATCTTGACAACATTTCGGAAGACGAAGCCATTGACTATATCCTCGACGAGCTGAGCCGCGAGTACTTCGGCGAAGGCCGCCGCTGGGTTGACCTTGCACGTACCCAGACATGGCATGAGCGTGCGAAGACTTACACCATCTGCGGAATGGATGCAAACTCAGTGACTCCGGAGACCGTCACGCGCGACATCCAGGACTACCTGTACCTGCGCCCGATTCCGCAAGGCCAGCTCGACGCGATGGAGATGACGGCTGAAGAGAGGGCTGCATTCCAGAATCCGGGATATTGACATTCATCAGAAATGAGGCTGACAGCGGTCAGCGCACGAAGGGACATTGAGTGTTCAGTTGTGTTATTTATGTAAAAGTTGGGAGGGCGGTCCATTTTGCGGTCCGCCCTTTTTCATATGCCTTGGTATGCGTCGTGCCTTCTGCTCATCCGTATCTTTGGACGGTTGCGGCGTGTGGAGACGTTTTTTTTTAAGTTCGTAAGTTAGGCATAACAGGGATGCCACACCAACCAGCCTTGTCGCAAACAATGGATTCCGCTTTTCAGCGGAATGACGACTTGCCACAGAAAGGCAGGAACGCAAAGACACAAGATAATCTTTTGCTTGGAAGGACATTTCCTTATGCGAACTCACGTTTTTTCATGATTCGCGATGGCGAAGGCGCATGCCTTTATTTTTTCGGTATGTTTGCATGGCCGAGTCTTACGTTTGTACGGGCATGGCAGTTTGGATTAAAACAATAATCGTGTCATGAAAACTGAATCAAACAATGTTTTCCGGGTCACTAAGCCTAAGGCCGTCCGCGCTGCCACGGCGGCGACGTGGGTAATAGTGGCGGTGAGCTTTGCTGCCATTTTTGAGTATGTTGGGCGTTATACGGACGCTTCCTGGTTGCGGCTCCGCGGCGGACGCACTTGTCTGTCGGGCTGCGACGGCGCGGCGCTGGCGGTGAGCCGCGTGCTCGATGTTGTCGGGAAGTGATGGCGCAGTGCCAAGCCCGGTTTGTAAGAGACGGCAAAACGCAATGCAAAAGACGGCGAATCGTGCTGTGATTTGCCGTCTTTTGCATTGCGTTTTGCCGTGTTTTGGAAAGCCTGCTTTCCCCGTTGCGGTTCAGGTCCGGCGCGGAGCCGCTTCTTAAGCCTGTTTGTCCGTGTAACGGCCGTTTACAGCCGTCCCTCATCCGAGTAGCTGTAATACCGGCCGTCGGTTATAATGATATGGTCGAGCATGTGCAGGCGCATCAGTTCGCACGCCTTCTTCATGCGCTGCGTCAGGCGGTCGTCGTCTCCGCTGGGACGTGGGTTGCCGCTTGGGTGGTTGTGGCAGAGGGCTACGACGGTGGCGTTGCAAAGCAGTGCGGACTTGACGGCGAGCCGTATGTCTACGGCCGTCTCGGTGATGCCGCCGTGAGACAGCATCACGCTTTTTATCAGCCTGAAGTTCTGGTTCATCAGCAGTATCCATGCTTCCTCCACGTCCAGATCCTGCATTTTCGGCCGCATGTATTCGTATATGGCCGCGGCGGAGTCAAACCTGTCGCGCATTTCCGCCTTTTCCCCCTGCCGGCGCTTGCCCAGCTCGCAGGCGGCGATGATGGTTACGGCCTTTGCCGGGCCGAGGCCTTTGTAGCGGCCGCCGGCCAGCTCGTCAATGGTTCTTTTGCCGAGCGTGTTCAGGTTGTTGCCGCAGTCGGCGAGCACGCGTTTCATCAGGTCTACGGCGCTCTCGTCCTGAGAGCCCGAGCCTATGAGTATGGCCAGCAGCTCGGCGTTGGTCAGTGCCGCCGCGCCGTGCTTCATGAGCTTCTCGCGCGGCCTGTCTTCCTCGGCCCATTGGTTTATGGAAAGCTTGTTCATGGAAGTTTAATATACCCACCCCAGCCCTCCCGAAGGGAGGGAGACTGATATGTGTTGTTTGCAAAGTGCAATACTTCTTGTATTGTCTTTACCATATTCATTTTAACCAAAATTGGATGGACTGTGTAAAAGGAATATGCTTGTAAACCGTTGCCATGGTCATATAAAGCTCCCTCCCTTGGGGAGGGCTGGGGAGGGTTGTTACTTGTAAAACGTTTTCTCGAATGCGTGGAACTCGTCCTGCCCCTTGACGCAGCGTTTCCACCATGCGGCGATGAATCCGCAGCCGTAGCCGAAGAGTTGGATGAAAGCCGCCGGGACGCTGAGCAGGCCAACCTTAAGGCTCTTGTTGGCTGCAGAGGAGTCGGCCATGATGACAAGGCAGTAAAGCAGTATGGGCAGCCACGGCGCGGCGCAGAGCCAGTACCAGCGGTGTATGTCGTCGTAGGCCATGAGCACGCGCCCCACGGCCGACGTGAGCACCAGTGCGCAGACGCCGACGGTGAACACCGTGGGCAGCATGTGGACCAGCTTGAGCGACTCGGGATATTTCTTGTAAAGGTTGATGCGCGCTATGCCGCTGTTGTACACCTGGCGGAAGAACTTGCGGAAGTCGGTGCGCCGCTTGTGCCACACCCATGCCTCTGGCATCAGGCGGCAGCGGCATCCGGCCTTGAATATGCGTATGCTGAAGTCGATGTCCTCGCCGAAGCGCATCTTCGAGAAGCCTCCGAGGCGCAGGTACACGTCGCGGCGCACGCCCATGTTGTAAGAGCGGGGGTAAAACTTGTCGAGCTTTTTCTTGCCTCCGCGTATCCCGCCCGTGGTGAAGAAGCTCGTCATGGAGTAGCTTATGGCCTTCTGCGTGTCGGTGAACGAGTCGTGGGCGCGGTCGGGGCCGCCGAAGGCGTCGGCCGGCTCGCGTTCCAATTCGGCTTCTACGGCCTCGAGATATCCTTTTGGCACGACCACGTCAGAGTCGAGCACTATGAGATATTCGCCCTTCGAGCGCTCCGCGCCGTAGTTGCGGCTTTGCCCCGGGCCGCTGTTAGGCTTGGCGTAGTAGTGCAGGTCGAGCTTGCCGGCGTATTTTGCGCACACGTCCTTGCACGGCGTGGCGCTGCCGTCTTCTACGATTACAACCTCAAAGTCTTTGACGGTCTGGGCTGTGAGGCTTTCCAGAAGTTCGTCGACTTCGTCGGGGCGGTTGTACACGGGAACGATGAATGAGTATTTCATTGATGTCGGGATTTGAGTGATAGACGTGGGTTGATGAGTAAAGACGAGTGTCTGTAAATAGCCGGACAGCCGTTTCCGGTGGCTTGCCGGCTTGGTTTTGAAAAACATTAAAGGAGCAAAGACGTTAAGACAAATGGCTTGCTGCAGAAATATCGCATGCTTCTAAGCGTTTGCCTTAACTCCTTTGCTCCTTTATTCTCTAACTCCTTGAATTGGAGTTACTCCTTCACGCGGTTGAGGTAGCTTCCGTCGCGTGTGTCGATCTGGATGAGGTCGCCCTCGTTGATGAACAGCGGCACGCGCACCTCGACGCCTGTTTCAAGCGTGGCGGGCTTAGTCGCGTTGGTTGCTGTGTCGCCTTTCACGCCCGGCTCGCTGTGGGTTACGCGCAGGTTGGTCTTCACCGGCATCTCGGCGTAGAGTATCGTGCCGTCTGTGGTGTCGGTGACAACCTCGACAACGTCGCCCTCCTTCATGTAGTCAACGCCGATGATGGAGTCGCGGTTGATTGGTATCTGCTCGAAAGTCTCCTGGTTCATGAAGATCAGGCCTGTGGGGTCTTCATACAGATACTGGTAAGGGCGGTGCTCTATGCGCACGTCCTCAAGCTTGAATCCTATCTGGAATGTGCGTTCAAGCACGCGTCCGTCGGTTACGTTCTTCAGCTTTGTGCGCATTACGGTGTTTCCCTTTCCAGGCTTGACGTGCTGGAAGTCGATGCAAATCCATACCTGGTTGTCCATGCGGATGCATGTACCTTTCTTTATTTCCTGTGAGTTGATCATTTTGTATGTTTAATTAAATGTTATTGTCCGTTTGCCTGTGGCGTGACAACGGTCAGTGCAAAGCCTCCGCTTTGTCTGTTCCTTTAGCATTGTCCGCCTAAAAAGTTGGCTTTCAGGCTGCAAAGTTACTATTTTTTTAGAAAAAAGCATAAAACAAATGCCTAAAAAACGCTTTATCCTTGGTCGTTTGAAAAGAAATGCGTACTTTTGCAGCCCAAAGCGTGGAACGAATAACAACAAAATAAGAATAAGAATATGAAAAGAACATTTCAGCCGCACAACAGGCGTAGGGTGAACAAGCACGGTTTCCGTGAGAGAATGGCAACAAAGAACGGCCGCCGCGTGCTTGCGTCACGCCGTGCAAAGGGTCGCAAGAAGCTTACTGTTTCAGACGAGCATCACGGAAAGTAAACCGCAGCCCGTAAGAAATTGAACCGGAAAAAGGAAAGAAGTAAAGCGATGTCTTTGCTTCTTTCTGTTTTTTTCATACCTTTGCAGGAAACATACGACAAGGATGAAGACAAGGGATTTCTTTAGAAAAATCTTCAGCTTGAGGCTTTGGCTCAACCTGGCCTTGATGCTGGTTGTCGTCGTCTTGTTGTGTCTGGGAGTGAAAGTCGGGCTCGACATATACACGCACCACGGCGAGGAGATATCCGTGCCGGACGTTAGGCGCAAGGCTTTCGCCGATGCCGAGCACATATTGACGGGAAACGGGCTTGGAGTTGTAGTGAGCGACACAGGATATGTAAAGACCCTTCCGCCTGACTGCATACTCGAACAGTCGCCGGAGCCGGGCAAGAAAGTCAAGTCCGGAAGAGTGGTTTATGTCGTGATAAACTCCTCGCATTCTCCGATGCTGGCCATTCCCGACATAATAGACAACTGCTCTTACCGTGAGGCGCGCGCAAAGCTGATAGCCATGGGCTTCAAGGTGGGCACCACCGAGTACATCTCCGGCGAGAAGGAATGGCTGTATGGCTTGAAGTCGAATGGCAAGATGCTGCGCAACGGGCAGAAAGTGTCGGTCAATGACATTATAATAATGCAGGTTGGCGACGGCATGCGTGACATGAACGATTCGATAGTCTATGCCGAACCGGAGGATTTTTACGGTGAATATGGAGACTCCGTGCTTGAGCCGGTGCCGTCGGACGGCGTGTTATATACAGCGCCGGAGCAGGAGGGCGATGTGGACGAGTTCGAGGTCGTTACCGGACCGGAATAGGCATGCATGCCCGAACAGCTTGCAAAAAAAGACCTTATGACAGAAGATTATATCGACGACATAGAGTTTGACGATGACGACGGGCGGCAGCTGTATGAACATCTGCGCGTGGTTGTGGACAAGGGACAGGAACCGTTGCGCATTGACAAGTTCATGCTGAAGAAGCTGCAGCATACAAGCCGTAACCGCATACAGCGTGCGGCTGATGCCGGCTTCGTGCAAGTCAACGGGGCGCCGGTCAAGAGCAACTACCGTGTGCGTCCTTTGGATGTGATCACGCTGATGCTCGACAGGCCGCAATACGACAACACCATTGAGCCTGAGGACATCCCGTTGGACATTGTCTACGAAGACACAGAGCTGATGGTGATCAACAAACCGGCTGGTCTTGTTGTGCATCCGGGATGTGGAAATTGGCACGGCACACTCGTGAATGCCGTGGCTTGGCATCTGAAAGACGTGCCAACGTATGACCCGAATGATCCGGAAGTAGGCCTGGTGCACCGTATAGACAAGGATACGAGCGGCCTGCTGGTTATTGCAAAGACCCCAAACGCAAAGACAAAGCTCGGCTTGCAGTTCTTCAACAAGACCACACACCGCAGTTATAATGCGCTCGTTTGGGGCAATTTCACCGAAGACGAAGGCCGCATAGAGGGCAACATAGGGCGCGATCCGAAGGAACGTATGCGAATGGCGGTGTTTCCACCTGGTTCGGAGACAGGCAAACACGCCGTCACCCATTACCGTGTGATTGAACGCTTCGGATATGTGACACTGGTTGAATGCATACTTGAGACGGGACGCACCCATCAGATAAGGGCTCACATGCGGCATATAGGCCATCCGCTTTTCGCCGACGAACGTTACGGAGGCACCGAGATTCTGCGCGGCAACCGCACAGGCAGCTACCGCCAGTTCGTTGAGAACTGCTTTAAGACTTGCCCACGGCAGGCGCTTCACGCCAAAACGTTGGGTTTCGTGCATCCTGTCACAGGCAAACAGATAGACTTCACCTCTCCGCTTCCTGACGACATGGTGCGTCTTCTCGACAAATGGAGGGTATATATAAAAGGAAATGAATTTAAATAAATATACTTTATGAAAAATCTCAAGAGAACAATAGCCATAGTGTGTGGAGGTGATTCTTCCGAATATGGTGTCTCTTTGCGCTCAGCCCAAGGGCTTTATTCTTTTTTTGACAAGGAAAGATACAATGTTTACATCGTTGTAGTGAGGGGGCTTGATTGGCACGTGGAATTGCCTGACGGGACAACCGTTCCTGTGGACCGCAACGACTTTTCGTTCATGGAGAACGGTAAACTCGTACAATTTGATTACGCTTATATCACGATACATGGCACGCCGGGAGAAAACGGCATACTTCAGGGATATTTCGAACTTGTTCATGTGCCTTATTCCACAAGCGGAGTGCTTGTCGAGGCGTTGACTTTCAACAAGTTCGTGCTCAACCAATACCTGCGCGGATATGGTGTCCGTGTGGCTGACAGCTTGCTGATCCGCAAGGGATACGAGGAGATTGTCAGCGACGACGAGATAGAAGAGCGTATCGGAATGCCGTGTTTCGTAAAGCCTGCGGCCGACGGCAGCAGCTTCGGAGTGTCAAAGGTGAAGAACAAAGACCAGTTGGCACCGGCCATACGCAAGGCCATGATGGAAAGCGAAGATGTCATGGTTGAGCAGTTCATACAGGGAACTGAGATATCCATCGGCTGTTATAAGACGCGTGAAAAGAGTGTCGTGCTGCCTGCAACGGAAGTTGTTACACAGCATGAGTTCTTCGATTATGATGCGAAATACAACGGACAGGTGCAGGAGATAACGCCGGCCCGCCTCGCTCCCGAGACAACCAAGCGCGTGGAGGAGATAACAAGCCAGATCTATGACATTCTGCATTGCAACGGAATGATACGCATCGACTACATCATAAGCCGTGGCCAGGGCAGTGACGGGCAGGAGGTGGACAAGGTGAACATGATTGAAATCAACACCACTCCCGGCATGACGGCCACGAGTTTCATTCCGCAGCAGGTCAAGGCTGCCGGTCTAAGCATGACCGACGTGCTTACTGACATTGTGGAAAACCAGTTCAGATGATTTTTATGGAGTTTAAAACGTCAAGGGTATAAGAGTCTTTTTTATATTCCCTTGACGTTTTTTGATACTTGTAATACTAAATCTTGACAGCTATGAAAGTACCCGTTGAATTTGACAGCATCCGTCCTTTTGAGCCGGAAGAACTGCCCATGGTGTTTGAACGGTTGTTTGCCGACCCTCAGTTCAGGCAGGTTTTGGCTTATGCTTTGCCCGGACTGCCGTTTGAGAAAGTGCGTGACAACATTCTTTCATGCAAGACCAATCTGGAGTTTCAGCTCAAGGTTTGTTATGGTTTCGTGCAGTCTTTGGTCGACAAAGTTTTTACCGCCGGGTGCGACATGGACGCATCGTCGGTTGACGTGTCTGGACGTTATACGTTCGTAAGCAACCACCGTGACATTGTGCTCGATTCCGGTTTTCTTGACAAACTGCTGATAGACAGCGGTTTCAAGACCACATGCGAGATTGCGATCGGCGACAACTTGTTGGCCCTGCCGTGGGTGAAAGACCTTGTAAGGGTGAACAAGTCGTTCATCGTAAGGCGCGGACTGTCGCCGCGCGAGACGCTCGTGGCCAGCCGCCTGATGTCCGATTACATGCACTTTGTCATTGAGGAGAAACACGACAACATCTGGATAGCCCAGCGTGAGGGGCGCGCCAAGGATTCCGACGACCGCACCCAACCGGCCATTCTCAAGATGATGGCCATGGGCGGAGGCCGTGAGACGTTGTTGAGAAAGCTCCGCCGGCTGCATATCGTGCCGTTGTCAATCTCTTATGAATATGATCCGTGCGACTATCTGAAGGCGCGTGAGTTCCAGCTGAAGCGCGACAATGCCGGCTGGAAGAAGTCTGCAGAGGACGACATCGTGAGCATGTGCACCGGAATAACCGGCTACAAGGGGCGTGTCCACTACCAATGTGCGCCGTGCATAGATGCCTGGCTTGACGCGTTCGACCCCTCAACGCCCAAGACAGAAGTGTTTGACATGATAGCAAGGCACATCGACCAAGGCATACACCGCAACTACCGCCTGTATCCCTGCAACTATGCTGCCCTCGACATTCTGCGCGGCGAAAGTGCTTTCAGCGACAAGTACACGGTAGAAGAGAAGGCTGCTTTCGAGAAATACCTTGCCGGTCAGCTAGCCAAAATCGACATTCCGCACAAGGACGAGCCGTATCTTATGGAGCGTATGCTCACCATGTATGCCAACCCAGCCGTCAATTATCTTAACGCCACGCGATGAGACATTGCCTGAAATACATCTTCCTGCCGCTTGTTTTCGCGCTCCTTGCTTGCGAGAATGAGGCGTATGACACAGGCGACGGCCCTCTCTCGGGCATGCGTGCCGACTTTGTCGAGGCGCTGACCGATGCCGACGCGCATATGGCAAGTGTCGAGACCGACGACGGCGAGCGGCTTTTTCTTACCGACAGAGTGACCGTAGGCTGGATGGAACGCCCCGACACGGTGTACCGTGCGCTGCTGTATTATAATAAGGTGGAGGCCGACGGCGGCGCGTTTCTAGCCGAGCCGCTCGGCATCACGCAGGTGCTTGTGCCGCCGGTCACCGCCGTTGGCGACATGAATGATGACCTTAAGGCCGACCCTCTGGACTTTGTCAGGCTCGTGGAAGAGCGCCAACGGCAAGTACCTGAACCTTGAACTCGGCGTTAAGACAGGCACCGTGGACGGCTCATACGGCACGCAGACGCTCGGCCTTGTGTGCCTCGGCGTGGACAGCGGGCCGACGGCACGCGCCTTGTGCGCCTCGCCTTGTATCACGACCAGGCCGGAGTGCCTCAGTATTACACCGCCACCGTTTACCTCAGCATCGCCGTTTCGCGCCTTCCCATAGAGCCGACAGAGGGCGACGAGGTGAGCGTCGACATCGAGACTTACGGAGGAACGCTTACACGAACGTTTACTTTTTAATATATAATTTTACAAAGAAGGCTGCCGCCCCGTCGCCGGGCGCGCAGCCTTTATTGTTCTTTGCCGTGTGTTTTTTTGCAAAAACATGAAAAACACGTCTCCTTGTGTCACAAAAGCGGCCTTCTTGCGTAATAAGGGTAAACGTATAACACATTAAAACGTAATATCATGAACATCAAGACATTGGCAATCACCGCCTGCGCGGCGGTGTTCTCGCTGTCGGCTTGCGGCGGAACAGACAAGAACTTGTCGTCAACACCAAACGCGGAGCTTTGCCCACGTGGCGTCTACAGGTACGGTTGAGCGCTCCCTCAACCTGCGTAATTTCACAGGGATAACGGTCAACACGAGCGTGATTGTGAACTATACGTGCGGCGCGGACTATAAAGTGGTGGTGCGCGGAGACAAGGACGCGCTCGACAGGAGCGAATTTTTCGTCTCCAAGAACCGCCTTGTAGTAAAGCAGAAAGACGGGAGCAGGGTGAACACGAACATTGATTTTCTCAACACCTTGACGCTTGACATCACCGCTCCGGAGCTGAACATCATCCAAAACAACGGCAGCACGGTGTTCAAGGCGGGGCAGTTTGCGCCCAAGAGTCTTGAAGTTGTCAACAACGGTGCGCTGTCTTTGGATGTTGACGGCATATCATGCAAAGGGCAGGATGCCACCGTTTCCATTTCTAACAACGGCCAGTGCTCCGTTAGGACACCGTCAATCTCCGCGCAGGAGTTGTCGGTCAGCAACAACGGGATGCTCCATATCGGCGATTGCAACGTCACTTCAAGCCGCACCCAAGTAGTCAACCACGGCAACATGGAGCTTGACGGCAACATCGAAGGCACATCGTTGAAGTGTACCAACAGCGGAGTTCTCGGCATGAAGGGCGCAATCAAGCTCGACGGCGGCTTTGAATACAACAACTACGGGCAGTCGTCGCGAGCTGGCGACATCATCGCCGGCAGCATCGCCATGGAGAACACTGGCGTTGACAAGCTTGAGGGCAAGCTAAAGGCCGCCACCCTTGCGATGAATGTTGACGGCCAAAGCAACTATGACATGTTTTTCAGGCACGCAGGCCGTTTGTCGTGCAGCGGCGTTGGCCGCTTCAAGCTCGCGTTAGACTGCCAAAGCATCAATATAGACACGAGCGGACAAATCGACATCTCGCTCTCCGGCACCGCCGATAAGACCGAGTTTACAGGCACGGGCGTGTCGCATATCAACACGTCTGGCTTAAACAAGTTCTAAATCCATCAGCCTTTTAACCGGCTGCAGACGCATTACATGACAGAAGAGGACTTTCAACGCGAGGCCGAGGCCATGCGCCCCATGCTGCTTCAGGCGGCCACCGCCCTGCTCGGCAATGCCGAGGATGGCGAGGACGCCGTGCAGGACGCGCTGCTGAAGCTGTGGGGCATGGCTGAAGAGCTGCGCCGCCCGGTGGCTCCGCTGGCCCGAGTCCTCGTGCGCAACCTCTGCGTTGACCGCCTGCGCCGCCGCAGGCAGACCGTGCCCTTGGAGCTTACGGCCATGCAGGCTGTGCCGCAGGAGGGCGTTGACGGCGATGCCTTCGCTCACGTAATGAAGGTAATCGACACGCTGCCCGCCGCCCAGCAGGTGGTGTTGCGCCTGCGCCACATCGACGGTATGCCCATGGAAGACATAGCCCGGCTGACCGGCGCGAGCGAGGCCGCCGTGCGCAAGCGCTGAGCCGTGCGCGCATGGCCGTGAGGAATCATTATCTTGACACATTGAAAGATGAATAGCAGGAAGATAAGAGACATCGAGAAACTGGTCATCCGCTTCTTCGACGGCGAGACCACTCTGGCCGAGGAGCGCAGGCTCTACCGCCTGTTCAGCCGCAAGGGGCTGCCCCGGGAGTTTTGAGAAGTACCGCCCCGTCTTTGCCGCCTTCGGCTCCATGCAGGCCGGTGAGGGGCATAGGGCGCGGCTCGTGCCTGTGTTCTGGCGCGCCGCATGCGGCGTGGCGGCGGCCTTGTTGCTGCTGCTCGGCGTGTCGGCTTACATTGATTACCGTGAGGACAAGGCTCTGGCGCGCCTTTATGAAGGCAGTTATGTGATAGAGAACGGCGTGCGCACCGACGACCTCAGCCGCATAAAGAAACCGCAATGATTATACGCAGGATATTTCTAATTTTGACGCTGCTCGTAGGGCTGACCGCCTCGGCTTTCAGTCAGAACAGCATTGACCGGCTGGTTGAGAACCACTCATCGGTGGGGCAGAGCAAGTTCACCTCGGCTGTGGAGCGCGACCCCAAGACGCGCAAGATACAGCGTGTGGTGAAGGTTCTGGAGATGGGAAACGCCGACGTAAGCCGCTTTATCGCCGCCTTCAGGGCGCGAGGCGGCCACGGGCGACCTTACAGAGCGGCGCACCGACACCGGTCTCACGATGGTGCTCACCGTGCCCGGCAAGGCCCAGAACCACGTCTACATGATGAGGTGTGACGGCCCTTCGGGCTTAAGCCGGAAAGCGACGAGATACAACTTCACCAAGGTTACGGTGATAGTGAAGTACGGATGATTTTGCAAGAGACGGCTTTCCGCCTTCCCAAAGGCCGTCTTTGACACGCTAAAGGCCGTTGATTGCATGCTAAACCGGTAGGTGCCCAGGCTGTCGGTTATAGTGCCGCGCACAACGGTGTCCGCGCTGAACACTGCCTGCACCGTGCATCCCTGTCGGTCTGTCACGGTGGCGCGTCCGTCCGTCGGCCATGCCTCCACGGTAGGTCTGGCGGCCGTCGGATACGATGGCCGTGCCTGTCGGTGTCTTTTTGACACATGCCGCCAGTAGCAGCAGAATGATGATGGAAAGTGTGATGGCAGGCTTCTTCATGGTAACAAATTCTTAAGTCCGAAGCCCATGTGGGTGGCCGGCACAGTCTTTCCGCCAATGCTTATGCCGATGAAAAGGCCGCGGGCGGTGAATACGGGTGAGCCGTCAGGAGCCAGCAGCGGCGGCACATCGTGCTCCCTTTTCCCTTTGCATGCTCCGCCGAAGGTCTGTGCCTTGGCTCCGTTCGGGCTGAAACCGTTGAGCCGGCAGCCGGGATATGACGCTATGACGAGGCTGTCTCCCGTGTCGGTCTGCGGCGCAAGCCATTGGTGCGGATATATTGCTTTTGCTCCGTCGGGCTTTTGCCGGTCTGCGGTTTGCAGCAGGCGGACTGGTTTTGTGTTGTCGGGCGTAATGGCGTTGCATGCCGTCCGCAGAACCGTTCCGGCCGTGTCGGTGCATACGAGGGCGTGTTTCGTGACGAGCGTTATCGCAAGCCGTTTCTTTACAGACGCGCTTTCAAGCGCGTAAAGCAACTTTCCCACCTTTTTCTTCCGGGCTTCCAGGCTTGCGGAATACTCCGCCATGACGTTGTATCCGTCGTCGTTCACGTTGTGGGTTCTCATGTAATAGTCGGTCTCTTCGCCCATGCGGTCCAGTTGCGCCAGCCTTTCTTTCATCAGGTTTACGGTCTTTTCCAGCGTTTGCGGCAGCATCCTGTTGGCGGAAACAAGCCTTTTGGCGGCGGTGCTGTCGCCGTTTGCCGTGAGAAGAAGTCCGGGACACGAAGGTATGAGCGGCCACCGGTTCACCCAGCAGGCGTTAGAGTAAGTCTTGGTGGTGACGGTAGAGTCGGCAGAAAGCGACCAGTCTTCAGGTGAAAGACTGTCGCTTCGGCAGCGATTGTAAGGTCATGCGTAGTGCTTTTTTCTTGTCAGTCAATCTCTTCATCGGCTTCATATCCGCCCATTTCGCGTATCGCGTTCTTCAGTATTGTGTACTGTTGGAACAGGTCGTGCACCGGTTCGTGGCTGTCATCGTGCATCGGACTCTTCAGGTAGAACGACAACCATGTCTGGATTCCGCTTTTTCCCGCACGCAGGGCCAGGTCGCCGAGCAGTGCCAGGTCGAGCAGCAAGGGCGCGGCCAGTATCGAGTCCTTGCACAGGAAGTCGACTTTCACCTGCATGGGGTAGCCCATCCAGCCGAAGATGTCTATGTTGTCCCATCCCTCCTTGTCGTCTCCGCGCGGCGGATAGTAGTTGATGCGCACTTTGTGGAATATGTCTCCGTAGAGGTCGGGGTATTCTTCTTTTTTCAATATGGTGTCGATGACGCCGAGCTTGCTCACCTCCTTGGTCTTGAAATTCTCCGGAACGTCGAGCACAAGGCCGTCCCTGTTGCCGAGAATGTTGGTTGAGAACCATCCGTTTACGCCCAGCATGCGTGTCTTGAAGGCGGCCGAGAGCACGGTTTTCATCATGGTCTGTCCTGTCTTGAAGTCTTTTCCGGCTATCGGGACGCGGTTTTTCTCGGCGTGCTGCCACATCGCCGGTATGTCGACACACGTGTTGGGAGCTCCCATTATGAACGGTGCGCCCTCGGCTATCGCCGCGTATGCGTAGCACATCGACGGCGCGATGTGCTCACGGTCGTCGGCTTTCATGGCTTTTTCAAACGCTTCCAGACTGTCGTGTACGGCTTTGTGGCGCGGCACGTAAATCTCTGTTGAGGCGGCCCATACCACAACCACGCGGCTGCATCCATGCTCCTGCTTGAACCGGCGGATGTCTTCACGCACTTGTTCGGCCAGTTCCCAGCGTGTGAGGCGCGTGTCCTTGACCCATGTTCCGTCTATCGCCTTGACGTAGTCGGGGTCGTAAACGCCCCTCATAGGTTGTATTTTCTCAAGTTCCTGCTTTACGGGATAAATGTCTCTGTCCCTCAACACTTCCGCGTTCAGTGCGCTTTCGAAGGCGTTGTCGGGCAGAATGTCCCATGCTCCGAACACCAAGTCGTCCAATGTTGGCATCGGGACTATCTCTGAAACATGCTTGTATTCCTTCCCGGTGTTTTTCCCCACGCGTATCTTTGCCATCTGCGTGATGGAGCCTACGGGCTTGCCCATGCCCTTGCGTATCATCATGGTGCCGGCAATGAATGTCGAACTGACGGCTCCAAGGCCGACGCATAAGACACCCAACCTGCCTTCAGCAGGCTTAACGTTGTTCTGTTTCATTTCCGTATTGTAGTTTTTATGTTTTTTGGTCTTGCTTGATTTTAGTGTGTCTTGACGGACTTAATGTGCCGCGAAAGTACAAAAAAACATTCATAGACGTGCGTGTTTGTAGCAATTTATTCACTTTTCTGTGAAAATGTTGTGCCTTGAGGTAGAATGTTTACATGTTTTCAGGTTTTTCTTTAGTAACTTTGCGGCATGCAAGTGTAACTTATTATAATAATGTAATGGCAAGATTTGATTTTGACGAGATTGTTGACCGCAGGGGCACTGATTGCCTGAAGTGGGACGGCGGAGAGGTGGACGGCGTGCTGCCGATGTGGGTTGCGGACATGGATTTCCGCACTGCGCCGTGTGTGACAGAGGCTTTGCGCAAGAGGGTTGACCACGGCGTGTTCGGTTATGAGCATGTGCCTGACTCGTATTACGAGGCCGTAATCAACTGGTTCGGCCGCCGGCACGGATGGCGCATGCGGCGCGAGTGGATGATATATACCAGCGGAGTGGTGCCCGCCGTGTCGGCGGTGATAAAGGCGATGACCTCTCCCGGCGACAAGGTGCTTGTGCAGACACCGGTGTACAACTGCTTTTTTTCTTCGATAAGGAACAACGGATGTGTCATGGAAGACAACAAGCTGGTCTATGCCGACGGCGCCTACACCATTGACTTTGAGGACTTCGAGCGGCGTGCTGCCGACCCGCAGGTAAAGGTGTTCCTGCTCTGCAATCCTCACAATCCGGCCGGCCGGGCGTGGACTCAGGCCGAGCTTGGGCGCATGGGCGACATCTGCATGCGGCACGGTGTGTTCGTCTTGTCTGACGAGATACACTGCGACATCGTGATGCCGGGCTACAGGTACACTCCGTTCGCATCGCTTTCAGAAGAGTTCCTGATGCATTCGGCCACGTGTACCGCGCCGACAAAGACCTTCAACATTGCCGGTACGCAGATTGCAAACATAACGGCTGCAGACGAGGATGTGCGCAGCCGCATTGACAGGGCCATCAACATAAACGAGGTCTGCGATGTTAATCCGTTCGGGGTGACGGCTCTTCAGGCGGCGTACAACCACGGCGAGGAGTGGCTGGAGCAGCTGCTTGCATATCTGCACGGCAACTACGAGTGCCTGAAAAGGTATTTCGAGGAGAACATTCCGCATATTCCGGTCACCAAGCTTGAGGCCACTTACCTTGTATGGCTTGACTGCTCGGCCATCGGCAAGCCGTCCAAGGTCATTACGGACGAACTGTTGCATGGGCATAAGCTATGGCTTAACGACGGTGAGATGTACGGGGAGCACGATCGCCCATTCGTCCGCGTGAACATAGCCTGTCCGCGTTCGCTGATGCTTGAGGGACTTAAACGGTTTGAACGGTATGCCAGGGAGGAACTGGGAAGATAAGAAATTAAAGAAGTTATAGGAGTCAAAGAAGCCAAAGCCGTATGTTTTGCCGGTTGAATGAATGCGCAACCGACAAAACATACGGCTTTGGCTTCTTTGACTCCTATAACTTTTTTAAAATCCTAAAAAAGCTTACAGCCACTCCTTCAGCTCTGACAGGTGTATGGAGTTGCTGCCTTTTATCAGTATGCAGAAGCCTTCGGGACGGTGGGCTTCAATGGCTTTCTTCACTTCGTCCACATTGTTGAACTTGCGGAACGTGCAGTTTGTCTTGCCGAACTCCGGCCCTACGAGCCACACTTTGTCAAATCCCGCACCTTTAAGGAAGTCCGCCGTGCGCTGATGTTCCTCCGCGCTGACGGCTCCCAGCTCGTTCATGTCGCCGAGGATGGCCATCTTCTTGCCTGCCTTCATGTCGCGGAAGTTTGCCAGGGCGGCCGCCATGCTTGTGGGGTTGGCGTTGTATGCGTCGATGATGAGGCTGTTGTGAGCGGTGCGTTCCAGCTCGGAGCGGTTGTTGCGGGGCACGTATGACGCGAGGGCGTGGTCCACCTGCCCGGGTGTCACCTCGAAACACAGTCCCACGCAGGCGGCGGCGAGCATGTTCATCAGGTTGTAGCTGCCTATGATGTGTGTGCCGATGTTGTGCCAAGGCCCGTCCTCCGCGCGCCAGCGGAAGTTGAGGTAGGGGTCGCATGCGGTCACTTCGCCGTTCACTTCGGTGTCGGCCACGCCGCTCATGCCGTATTTGATGCGTATCAGCGAGCCGGCAATGTCGCTGAGTATCGGGTCACCGGCGTTGATGAACACCTTTTTGCCGTGGTCGCGCAGGTAGTCATACAGCTCGCCTTTGGTGCGCACCACGCCCTCGAACGAGCCGAAGCCCTGCAGGTGGGCGCGTCCCACGTTGGTTATCAGGCCGTAGTCTGGCTCTACGATGTCCACCAGAGTCTTGATGTCTCCGGGATGGCTTGCGCCCATTTCAATCACGGCAATCTCGTGTTCCTTCGTCAGCCGCAGCAGCGTTTTCGGCACGCCGATGTCGTTGTTGAAGTTTCCTTGGGTGTAGAGCACGTTGTACTTTTCGCCCAGCACGGCGGCAATCAGCTCCTTGGTGGTGGTCTTGCCGTTGGTGCCGGTTATCCCGATTATCCTTGTTCCGAGTGCGCGGCGGTGGTGATTGGCCAGGCGTTGCAGTGTCTTAAGGCAGTCGTCCGTCAGAATGTAGCGGCCGTCGCCTTCTTCGGCGTACTGTTTCTCGTCAACTACTGCGTATGCGCAGCCCTGTTCCAAGGCCTTCTTCGCGAACGCGTTGCCGTTGAACGACGCGCCTTTCAAAGCGAAGAACATGGAGCCTTCGGGGCAGTCGCGGCTGTCGGTTGTCACAACCGGGTGCTCCGTAAAGATTTTGTAAAGTTCAGATATGTCCATTTTTACATTCTTTATGCGGTGCAAAGATAGTGCAAGCCGAGTGGAATGCAAAATAAAACGGCGTGAAACGACGTTTTATTTTCGTTCCCGAGGCGCAGCCTATTTTATCCAAAGATAGTGCAAGCCGAGTGGACTGCAAAATAAAACGGCGTGAAACGGCGTTTTATTTTCAATCCCGAGGCGCAGCCTTCAGTAACTTGCTTATTTACAGACAGTTGCGGATGCGGTTGCAAAAGACCGTCTTTTGCCTCGTAAAAGGCCATCTTTTGCAAGGCGAAAGACGGCCTTTTGCAGCCCGTTTTGCCGTCTTTTGCAAAACAGGAAGTCTTGTCGTGCCGTCAGCTTGTTTGTTGCCGTCTTTGCTGCTGATTGAAACCGAGGCTTCACCTGTCAGGCATTTTTAGGCTGATACTTAGATAAAAAACGTCAAAACCGCCGCCGTGTCGATATTATTGATTACCTTTGCCAATCATATGAAAGGCATGACACCATATACAATCAACGTTGGCGGAAGGCTGATGGATCTGTCCGAGCCGAAGGTTATGGGCATACTCAACGCCACGCCAGACTCGTTCTACGCCGGCAGCCGCCGCCAGACGGAGGACGAGATTGCCGCGAGGGCCGACCAGATAGCGGCCGAGGGCGGCGACATTATAGACGTGGGAGCCTACTCCACGCGCCCTGGCGCGGCCAGGGTGACGGCAGCGGAGGAGATGGAGCGCATGCGCACGGCCCTGAAGGCGGTGCGCGCGGCGCAGCCGGAGGCCGTGGTGTCGGTCGACACGTTCCGTCCCGAGGTGGCCCGCATGGCTGTCGAGGAGTATGGCGCGGCCATCGTCAACGACGTGTCAGGCGGCAACGTTGACGGCGCCTTCGGCTGCGAGGAGATGAAGGAGGACGCCTATAAGGAATACTCTTGCGCAGACGTGCCTCCCATGTTCAGCGAAGCGGCCCGGCTCGGCGTGCCCTACATCCTGATGTCTTCGCGCCCCAACGTGGAAAGCATTATGCAGGACTTCGCCCTGAAGGTGCGGTTGCTGCGCGGCATCGGGCAGAAAGACATAATCCTCGACCCCGGTTTCGGCTTTGGCAAGACCATGGAAGAGAACTACGCCGTGCTTGCGCGGCTGGGCCGCCTGCGCGAGACGGGGCTGCCCGTGCTCGTCGGCGTGTCGCGCAAGTCTATGATATCGCGCCTGCTCGGCACCGACGCCGAAGGCTCGCTTGCCGGCACCGTCGCGGTGAACACCCTTGCACTGGCCCTTGGCGGAGCCTCGATACTGCGCGTGCACGACGTGAAGGAGTGCGCCGAGGCCGTGAAAACAGTAAAAGAAACGATGAGATATGTTTGACTTCGGCATAAAAGACTTTATAGACATTTTCTGCGTCGCCCTGATGCTTTACTACATCTACCGCCTCATGAAGGAGTCGCGGTCGCTCAATGTGTTCATCGGCATCATGGTGTTCATCCTTATGTGGCTGTTCGTCAGCCAGGTGCTCGAGATGCGCTTGCTGGGCAGCATCATGGACAAGCTGGTAAGCGTCGGCGTGATAGCCATAATAATACTGTTCCAGGAAGAGATACGCAAGTTCCTCTACAACCTCGGTGCCCACCACAAAGTGAAGAGCATCGTGCGCCTGTTCTCGTCGGGCGAGAAGAAAGACAACGCCGACCTGGAAGCGATAATGCCCGTGGTGATGGCATGCATGAACATGAGCCGCGGCAAGGTGGGCGCGCTGATAGTCATCGAAAGGCTATCGCCCCTCGACGCGATTGTGGAGACCGGCGACGTGATAGACGCAAACATCAACCAGAGGCTGATAGAAAACATCTTCTTCAAGAACTCACCCCTGCACGACGGAGCCATGATAATATCCAAGAAACGCATACGTGCCGCCGGCTGCATACTGCCGGTAAGCCATAGTTTCGACATTCCGAAGGAACTGGGACTGCGCCATAGGGCCGCCATGGGCGTTTCGCAGGAGACCGACGCGATAGCCATAGTGGTGTCAGAGGAGACCGGCCGCATATCCGTGGCATTGCGCGGACAGTTCCATTTGCGCCTCTCGGCCGAGCAGCTGGAAAGCATCCTGACGCGCGAGCTTGACATCTGACGGCTTGCCGGGGCTTAATGGCCACTGCCGTTATAATCCGTAAGAAATACGTGTTGCGACATTGCTGTTTGCAATCTGCATATGGCAATTGTGTTACGGATTGTTCGCGCGTGGAATAAAAAAGCTTAAAAACCTTGGAAAAGAATCTTTTTTGTCCGCAATATTTTGATTTCTCATAATAAAAATGTATATTTGTAGCGTCTCAATATAAAGCTTTTAGTGTCATGGTAGATTTTAAGAATTTTTCGGCTATCCTTTCCTGCCTTGACGATTATATGGTTGACAAGGGCAAGAAAGAGATTAACGACATGGAGGCCAACATGGAGCTGGCCCGTGCAGGTTTGTTGAAGGACTCTCAGCCCAATCCGGGTTCTCCTCTCAGGGATTTGCTTATGAAATTGAGAGACGCCAATCTCTTGCCGCAGAACATACGCCAGAAGTATGGCATGTGGACCATTAAGCTTTCCAAGACAATGGCCAAGTTCCCGCTGATCAATCAGTTCCAGTATTGCTGAATGTATGGCACGGCCGTGAAATATCCAATGCGCCTCAAGATGGATGGAGCGCATTGGATTTTTGTTTTGTTTGCGCGCATGGCGCGTGTTTTTGCGGTTAAATTACGTTAACGGCTTTCGACATTGGCGCGACTTATCCGTCTTATGTGTAAATTTGCGACAAATATTAATTTAAACGTAAACAAATTAAGTATGAAAAAGAATGTTTTGGCCATCTCGCTTATAGCGGGATGCTTGTTGGCCACAAGCTGTGTCAGCAAGAAAGACTTGGAGAACTGCCAGGCTGGAGAACAAGGAACTGACAAGCAAATATCAGGATACGCAGGACAAGTTGGCTGACGCCAACACGAAACTGGCCGCAAGCCGCGTGCGCGTGGCAAGTCTCGAAGACCAGTTGGAGCAGTCGAAGAGCACGCTCGAGTCATTGCAAAACTCGCTCGACAAGAGCCTTACGGCAAGCAGCCAGACAACCGTGAACATCTCGAAACTTGTTGACCAGATCAACGAGTCGAACCAGTACATACGCCATTTGGTGGAAGTGAAGAGCAAGAGCGACTCGCTCAACCTCATACTTACCAACAACCTGACCCGCTCTCTCAGCAAGGAAGAGTTGAAAGAAGTCGACGTACAGGTGCTCAAGGGCGTGGTTTACATCTCTCTGGCAGACAACATGCTCTACAAGAGCGGTAGCTATGAGATAAACGAGCGCGCCGCCGAGACGCTTAGCAAGATAGCTAAGATAATCAAGGACTACAAGGACTACGACGTCCTCATTGAGGGCAACACCGACAATGTGCCGGTGAACACATCCTCTGCGGCGATGAAGAACATCCGTAACAACTGGGATTTGTCTTGTCTTCGTGCGTCAAGCGTAGTGCAGTCTCTCATCAACGACTACGGAGTTGATCCTAAGCGTCTTACGGCAGGAGGCCGTGGCGAGTTCAATCCTGTGACATCCAACAACACCGAGGTCGGCAAGCAGCGCAACCGCCGCACGCAGATAATCATCACCCCGAAGCTCGACCAGTTTATGGATCTCATCGACAAAGCTCCCGAGAGCGCAGACTCTGCAAACTGAAATGTCTAATTTTGATTGCTAAACAATGAAAAAAGCATTTGCCACATGCAGGCAAATGCTTTTTCATTTGCCGTAAGCGTCCTTCTATTTTCATTTTATTTATTTCTCACTCTCTTTTTTCGCGACCTTTTCCCATCTTTAGACTTCATAGTATTTGTCTGCCTGAAAAAATTTTTTCGCATTATATAATTAATGTGTAATACTGCTGATTTCGCCCTTGTATTGTAATCAAATGTTAAAATGCGGATATATTTTTAATTTTCCCGTGTAAAAATTTGGTGGTTTGTCGTAAAGGCAGTACTTTTGCATCCGCTTTTCAGGGTTTGCCCCTGGGCGCGAAGATCTTTGAAAGACTGACACAGACAAGGTGATGCAGCGCGTCCGCCTTATTTGGCGTGACGATCGAAGGTACAAGTTTAGAAAGAAATTATACAGTGTAGAGTTTGATCCTGGCTCAGGATGAACGCTGGCTACAGGCTTAACACATGCAAGTCGAGGGGCATCATGTAGGTGGCTTGCCACCTATGATGGCGACCGGCGCACGGGTGAGTAACGCGTATCCAACCTGCCCCTTTCCCCGGCACAGCCCGTAGAAATGCGGATTAATGCCGGATGCGGTCGCGTGACGGCATCAGAGCGCGACGAAAGGTTTTTTCCGGAAAGGGATGGGGATGCGTCCGATTAGCTTGACGGCGGGGTGAAGGCCCACCGTGGCGACGATCGGTAGGGGCCCTGAGAGGGGAGCCCCCCACATTGGGACTGAGACACGGCCCAAACTCCTACGGGAGGCAGCAGTGAGGAATATTGGTCAATGGGCGGAAGCCTGAACCAGCCAAGTAGCGTGAGGGACGACGGCCCTACGGGTTGTAAACCTCTTTTGCGCGGGGACAAAGTTCGCCATGCGTGGCGTTTTGCGGGTACCGCGCGAATAAGGACCGGCTAATTCCGTGCCAGCAGCCGCGGTAATACGGAAGGTCCTGGCGTTATCCGGATTCATTGGGTTTAAAGGGAGCGCAGGCCGCCTGTTAAGCGTGCCGTGAAATGTGCCGGCTCAACCGGGGCACTGCGGCGCGAACTGGCGGGCTTGAGTGCGCGGAAGGCGGGCGGAATTCGTGGTGTAGCGGTGAAATGCTTAGATATCACGAGGAACTCCGATTGCGAAGGCAGCCCGCCGCAGCGCAACTGACGCTGAGGCTCGAAAGCGCGGGTATCGAACAGGATTAGATACCCTGGTAGTCCGCGCGGTAAACGATGGACGCCCGCCGTGGGGGAGTGATTTTTCCGCGGCCAAGCGAAAGCGTTAAGCGTCCCACCTGGGGAGTACGCCGGCAACGGTGAAACTCAAAGGAATTGACGGGGGCCCGCACAAGCGGAGGAACATGTGGTTTAATTCGATGATACGCGAGGAACCTTACCCGGGCTTGAATTGCAGAGGAAGGAACCAGAGATGGTGACGCCCTTCGGGGCCTCTGTGAAGGTGCTGCATGGTTGTCGTCAGCTCGTGCCGTGAGGTGTCGGCTCAAGTGCCATAACGAGCGCAACCCCCGCCCCCAGTTGCCATCGGGTCATGCCGGGCACTCTGGGGGGACTGCCGCCGCAAGGTGCGAGGAAGGCGGGGACGACGTCAAATCAGCACGGCCCTTACGTCCGGGGCCCACACGTGTTACAATGGGGCGCACAGAGGGATGGGGCCATGCGAGTGGCTTCTGATCGATAAAACGCCCCTCAGTTCGGACTGGGGTCTGCAACCCGACCCCACGAAGCTGGATTCGCTAGTAATCGCGCATCAGCCATGGCGCGGTGAATACGTTCCCGGGCCTTGTACACACCGCCCGTCAAGCCATGAAAGCCGGGGGCGCCTGAAGTCCGTGACCGCGAGGGTCGGCCTAGGGCGAGACCGGTGATTGGGGCTAAGTCGTAACAAGGTAGCCGTACCGGAAGGTGCGGCTGGAACACCTCCTTTCTGGAGATTGTGCGCCGTTTTTGCGGTGTCGCGCTCGTCCCCTGTCTGTGTCTTTGTGATATGCGATCGTAGGAGACATTGGTGGCCGGTCTTGAAAGTGATAGTCCCATAGCTCAGTTGGTCAGAGCGCCACACTGATAATGTGGAGGCCGGCAGTTCAAGTCTGCCTGGGACTACTGGTCCCGACGAGGGGGATTAGCTCAGCTGGCTAGAGCGCTTGCATGGCATGCAAGAGGCCATCGGTTCGAATCCGATATTCTCCACATGCCGGTTTTTCCGGCGCAAGATCTTTGACATGTTGGCACAAGCTAGGCAACGCGGCGTCGCGCGCCCCTTTTTTTGCGGGCGCGCTTCCGCCGCGGGAGAGAGAAAAAGAGAGCAAGGGCGCATGGTGGATGCCTAGGCTCACGGAGGCGATGAAGGACGTGGTAAGCTGCGAAAAGCCGCGGGGAGGCGCAAACGGCCGTTGATCCGCGGATCTCCGAATGGGACAACCCGGCGGCCCTGAGGCCGCCATCATGAGAAAGTCATGAGGCCAACGCGGGGAACTGAAACATCTTAGTACCCGCAGGAAAAGAAAACAACAGTGATTCCCCCAGTAGTGGCGAGCGACCGGGGAGCAGCCCAAACCGCGCGCGTTCCGGGCGCGCGGGTAGTAGGACCACGTCGTCGCAAGACGCGTCGCGAGCGGAACGTCCTGGAAAGGCCGGCCGTAGAGCATGACAGCTGCGTACGCGAAGCGGCGCCAAGCGTAGTGGTATCCTGAGTAGCGCGGGACACGAGGAATCCTGCGTGAATCCGCCGGGACCATCCGGCAAGGCTAAATACTCCCGTGAGACCGATAGTGTACCAGTACCGTGAGGGAAAGGTGAAAAGCACTCCGAGCAGGAGGGTGAAAGAGATCCTGAAACCATGCGCCTACAAGCGGTCGGAGCATGATGTTTTTCATGTGACGGCGTGCCTTTTGCATAATGAGCCTGCGAGTTGCCTTCTCCGGCGAGGCATGGCGCCTAAGTCGCCGCGTCGCAGTGAAAGCGAGCCTGAACAGGGCGTTGAGTCGGGTGGGCAGACGAAACCGAGTGATCTACACTTGTCCAGGGTGAAGTCCCGGTAACACGGGATGGAGGCCCGAACCGATAAGCGTTGAAAAGCTTCCGGACGAGTCGAGTGTAGGAGTGAAAGGCCAATCAAACTCGGAGATAGCTCGTACTCCCCGAAATGCATTTAGGTGCAGCGTGCCGCGATCCGCGCGAGAGGTAGAGCGACCGATAGGACGCGAGGGCTTCGCCGCCTATCAAGTCCTGACGAACTCCGAATGCTCGCGCGCCGCAGCGGCGCAGTAAGGGGGCGGGTGCTAAGGTCCGTCCCCGAGAGGAGAAGAATCCGGACCGCCGTCTAAGGTCCCGGAATCCTGCCTGAGTCAGTCTAACGAAGTGGAGTCCCTGAGACAGCCAGGATGTTGGCTTGGAAGCAGCCATTCATTCAAAGAGTGCGTAACAGCTCACTGGTCGAGGGGTTCCGCGTGGATAATAATCGGGTGTAAGGCAGGTACCGAAGGGCGGGATAGTATATTGATTTATAGTATCGGTAGGGGAGCATTCCATGTCCGTCGAATGCGCGCGGCGACGCGTGCTGGAGGTCATGGAAAAGCAAATGCAGGCATAAGTAACGACAAGGGGGGTGGGATTCCCCCCCGCCGAAAGGCCGAGGTTTCCCGGGCAATGCCAATCAGCCCGGGGTCAGTCGGGTCCTAAGCCTAAGCCGAAGGGCGATGGCGATGGCATGACGGTCAACATTCCGTCACTGCCGCACGGGGCGATGCGGTGAAGGAGAAGTGAAAGCGCCGCGGGGCGACGGAAGTCCCCGTTGAAGGGTGTAGGTGCCGAGGGCCGTAGTGAAGTACGCGGCCCGAGCCGAACCTGACAGTACCGGCGTCCCTTCGGGGCCGCTGGACAGCGCGCGTAACCATGCTCCCGAGAAAACCCTAAAAAGCTCAACCCGTGCGGCACCCGTACCGCAAACGGACACACGTGGCCATGTAGAGAATACTGAGGCGTTGGAAGACTCACGGTTAAGAACTAGGCAAACTGACCCCGTAACTTCGGGATAAGGGGTCCTCCCTGTAAGGGGAGGCGCAGAGAATAGGCCCAGGCAACTGTTTACCAAAAACACAGGGCTGTGCTAATTCGAAAGAAGCTGTATACAGCCTGACACCTGCCCGGTGCCGGAAGGTTAAGAGGAGGCGTCACCGCGAGGGAAGCGTCGAATTGAAGCCCCGGTAAACGGCGGCCGTAACTATAACGGTCCTAAGGTAGCGAAATTCCTTGTCGGGTAAGTTCCGACCTGCACGAATGGTGTAATGATCCGGGCGCTGTCTCGACCGTGATTCCAGTGAAATTGTAGTATCGGTGAAGATGCCGATTACCCGCGATGGGACGAAAAGACCCCGTGAACCTTTACTGCAGCTTAGCGCTGGCGTTGGTCGTCCGATGTGTAGGATAGGCCGGAGGCTTTGAAGCGGGCGCGCCAGCGTCCGCGGAGCCGCCGTTGAAATACGGCCCTTTGGCCGTCCGGCGCCTAACGCGCGAATTGTGCGGACACCGCTTGGCGGGCAGTTTGACTGGGGTGGTCGCCTCCAAAAGCGTAACGGAGGCTTCCAAAGGTGCCCTCGGGCCGATCGGCAACCGGCCTTACAGAGTGCAATGGCATAAGGGCGCTTGACTGGGAGGGGGACACCCCGAGCAGGCAGGAAACTGGGGCATAGTGATCCGGCGGACGTGCATGGAAACTCCGTCGCTCAAAGGATAAAAGGTACTCCGGGGATAACAGGCTGATCCCCCCCAAGAGCTCACATCGACGGGGTGGTTTGGCACCTCGATGTCGGCTCGTCACATCCTGGGGCTGGAGAAGGTCCCAAGGGTTGGGCTGTTCGCCCATTAAAGTGGCACGCGAGCTGGGTTCAGAACGTCGTGAGACAGTTCGGTCTCTATCTATCGTGGGCGTTGGAGCTTTGGGCGGGTCTGCCACTAGTACGAGAGGACCGTGGCGGACGGACCTCCGGCGAACCAGTTGTGCCGCCAGGCGCACCGCTGGGTACCCGTGTCCGGTTAGGATAAGCGCTGAAGGCATCTAAGCGCGAAGCCATCCGCGAGATGAGAGCTCCTTTTCGAGGGCCGTCCGAGACGAGGACGTCGATAGGGCGCAGGTGCAAAGCCGGCGACGGCAAAGCCGAGCGCTACTAATTGCCCGAACTCTTTTCCCTCCGCGCGTGTGGCCGCCGGATGAGAGCGGCCGTTCCGCCGCGTTGCCCGCTTGTGCGCCCATGTCCGGCATACGGGGGCGCGCGTGACGTTCGCGCCTTTCCGAAAGAGCACATGGTGGTTATTGCGGCGGGGTTCCACCTCTTCCCATTCCGAACAGAGAAGTTAAGCCCGCCTGCGCCGATGGTACTGCGATGCGATGCGGGAGAGTAGGAGGCCGCCTTCTTTCAGCCAAGCCTCCCCGAAGGGAAATCCTTCGGGGAGGCTCTTTTTTTGTGTCCGGCATGGACGGCATGGCCGGACGGGGAGGACCGGGAAATCTGGAAGGACCGGGAGAACGGGGAACTTTGAAAGGGGTGGTAGGCAATTGCCTATGCAAACGGCATAAAGTATGAGCCTGCGGAGCGCGGTTTCGAGGGCGAATGCCGCGGAACATGCCGGCGTGCGAGGCCGAAATGGAAGCCGGGAAAGCAGATGGGGCTGTCGAGGTGCGTTACACGCTTCCGGTTTCGTTTAATTTGAATAGACTACATGACGCATTAAAGTGAGTTTGTTAACTTGTTGACAATCAATAAGATAGATGTGACTATCCAAAAGGTGGCCTTTCGCATTGTGAAAGGCCACCTTCTGTTTTATAATATACGGCCTTTTGCAGGGTGAAAGATGCTCTTTTAGAGGGAGTACTGGGAGCACTGGGAGGTTGGGGAGTTCTGGGAGAGTGAGAAGGAAGTGATGAAAAGGGTGATTATAGGCCAATGGCGTGGCGGCGGTGGGCGGCCGGTCGCCGCTTATTTCCTTAGCTCTATGCGGAAGGTTGTGCCCCGTCCCGGCTCTGAACTCTTGACGAAGATGCGGCCTTTGTGGTATTCCTCGACTATGCGTTTTGCCAGGGAAAGGCCCAGTCCCCAGCCGCGCTTCTTGGTGGTGAAGCCCGGACGGAACACGTTGCGCAGGTCTTTCTTGCGTATTCCTTTGCCCGTGTCGGCCACTTCTATTATCGTTTTCTCTGCGTTTTGGTTTATGCTGAGCATTATCGTGCCGTCTCCCTCCATTGCGTCCACGGCGTTTTTGCACAGGTTTTCTATGACCCATTCGAACAGCGAGGCGTTTATTTTCACGTTGATGTCGCTTTCCGGAAAGTTTTTTATGAACTTTACTTTCTGTGAGGTGCGGCGATCCATGTACTCGATAACGTGGTCCATCACCTCTGTCAGGCTTGTCGGTACGGGTTCTGGAAGCGAACCTATTTTCGAGAAACGGTCGGCTATAAGTTCAAGCCGCTTCATGTCCTTGTCCATTTCTGGTATTAACGTGTCTTTGGGGTACGTCTCTTTCAATATCTCAACCCACGCCATGAGGCTTGATATGGGTGTGCCCAACTGGTGTGCGGTTTCTTTTGACAGGCCCACCCACACCTTGTTTTGCTCAGCCCGCTTGGAAGTGAGCAGCGCGAATATGGCCACAACGACGAACAGCATCACTACCCCGAGCTGAATGTAAGGGTAGGCGGCTAGCCGGCGCAGCATCACCGAGTCGTCATAACATACGTTGATGTATCCGTCTTTGGCGTTTTCGTCAAGCGTAATCCTTATCGCCTTTCCCTCGTCGAGCAGCCTTTGTCCCATAGTTCCGGCTTCGTCAAGGCTGTCTTCAAGGCTTTTGCCGCTGATTTCCAAGTTCCTGAATGTCTGCACGTTGCCATGGGCGTCGGTAACGATTACGGGTATCGTGTTGTTTTCGTTTATCACTTTCAGTACAAGGTTCAAGTCGGTTGTTTCGTCGGCGGTGTTGAGCGACCGCATCGCTTCGGCCCACACTTCCATCTTGTTACGTTCCTCGGCCTTGAGTTCGCGCACAAGAGAGTCTGACACCACGAGCGAGGCTACTGCTATCAGCACGGCTGCCACCACGAGGATTATTTTCACATGATGAATTCTGTCTGTCCATTTCATATATATGTATAACGTTTCCGGGGCGGTAATATTGCTTTTTGGGGTTATGCTGTCATGTGGTTGCACGGTTGTACGGCCTTCAGTGTTCCGCATAATGCACAACCGCATGACCGTAAAAACATGTGAAACGTATAATAATAGTTAAATAACGAACCTTGTTAGTCCCTTTCCGTGCAAAATGTTTGGATATTACTAAAACTTTTAGTTACTTTGCATTGTGAACAAAAAAACACAGACTATGAAACCGCTTACTAACAAGGAAGAAGAGATAATGAACCATTACTGGGATCATGGAGCCATGCACATACGCCAGCTTCAGGCCCTGTATGCCGACCCTAAACCGCATGTCAACACGTTGTCCACGTTGGTGCACATTCTTGAGGACAAGGGTTTCCTGTCCCATGAGGCCGTCACGCCGCGCTGCTACAGGTATTATCCCGTGCTCTCGCGCGACGATTACCGTCGCGGCACGCTGGGCAACGTTGTCAACAAGTTCTTCAACCGGTCTTACCTCGGCGTCGTCTCCGCTCTCGTGAAGGAAGAGAAAATATCGGTGGACGACCTGCGCGAGCTGATAAAGAAGGTGGAGGAAGGCAAGTAATGCAGACTGGTACCCACCCCAACCATCCCTAAGGGAGAGAGCTTAAAATGCTTTCGTGGGTGTGTCCTTTGCCTATGCAGGCTATGTCTGACAAGTAAATGTGACAAATAAAATGTAGAATTAATAAATAAAGCACATCAAACTCCCTCCCTTAGGGAGGGCAGGGATGGGCCTGAAGCTATGGGACTGTTTTTCATATATTCGTTGAAAGTCGCGCTGTGCCTCACGGCGTTCTACCTGGTTTACAAGCTCTTGCTCAGCCGCGAGACGTTCTTCGGCTTCAACCGGGCGGTGCTTCTAGGCATAGCCGGGGTGTCGCTGCTGTTGCCGCTGCTGCATTTCACGGTCGGGAGCGCGCCCGAACCGGTCGGCGGCTTCGTCGTTGTGGAAGACATAGTGATGCAGGCCGTTGCTGCTGATGCGCCAAAGTTTAGCGTCACGGCGGCACAGATGTGCTTCGCGATATATATGATAGGTGTGGCGTTTTTCGCCTGTCGCGAGGCTTGGTCGCTCCTTTGCCTGCGCAGGATGATACGCGGCGGCCGCGTGGCGGAGTGCGCAGACGGAGTGAAGACGGTCGTGGCGAAGGGCGACGTGTCGCCGTTCAGCTGGATGGGCAACATCGTTATCAGTGAAAAAGACTACCGCGACCGTCCCGAATACATACTTCTGCACGAGCGCGCCCACATCGCCGGGCGGCATTCTTTTGACATACTGCTGTGCGACTTGCTCATCGTTTTTCAGTGGTTCAACCCCGCGGCGTGGCTCTTGAAGGCTGAACTGCAAAGCGTACACGAGTATGAGGCCGACCGCCGGGTGCTCTCTTCAGGCGTGAACGCTTCAGAGTACCAGCTTCTGCTCATACGCAAGGCGGTGGGCGACAAGCTCTTTTCAATGGCAAACAATCTAACCCAAAGTTCACTAAAAAAAAGAATTACTATGATGCTAAAAAGAATTCAAATCCGTGGAGCCGCGCGCGCATGCTCGCCGCCGTCCCGGTTGCGGCCGTGGCCGTAGCAGTTTCTTTCGCAACTCCAAAGGCCGAGAGCCTCAGTAATGTAATCGAAAGCGAGAGTGAGGCTCTTGTCAGCCGCGTGATGCCAGCTGCAAAGGCGCAGGCTGCCGAGTCGCCTGAGTTTGTGGCAATCGCACCTGTGCAGACAGTAGAACGTGCGGCTTCAGATGCTGTGGAACAGCCTGCCGCCGACGTTACCGAGGCCATGGTGCCAGGCGATGACGACAAGGTGTATGACATTGTGGAGCAGCAGCCCCAGTTTCCGGGCGGAACTGATGGCTTGATGAAGTATCTGCAAGAGACCATCAAGTATCCGGCCGAGGCTGCCAAGCAGGGCATCGAGGGCCGCGTCATCGTGCAGTTCGTCATCGGCAGCGACGGAACGGTAAGCGACGCTAAGCTTATGCGTCCGGTAAATCCGCTGCTCGACCAGGAGGCCTTGCGCGTAATCAGCGCTATGCCGAAGTGGACTCCAGGCAAGCAGGACGGCAAGGCCGTGGCCGTGAAGTACACTATGCCCATAACGTTCCGCCAGGACGGCGGCGCGGCTGACGGCACGCAGCCCGGCGGAGAGAAAGGATCTCTGCTTAAGATTGACGGCGATAAGTTCAAGGGAAGCGGCAAGGTGGCAATGACTGTGAATGGCAGTTCGCCGTATTACATCGTTGACGGCAAGCACGTGGAGGACATCTCCAGTATAAAGCCCGACCAAATCGACCACATAAATGTGTACAAGGACGCGAAGCACACCACCGACAAGTATGGCGATGCGGCCAAGAACGGCGTGATAGAAGTCACGCTCAAGAAGAAAAAATAAATCCTTAAACTAACTCTCTCAGTACAAGGCGTGGCGGCGCTTACGGGCGCAGCCACGCCTTTTTGCGCGTAGTGGAGCGGCTGCAAGCATGCCCTTACGCTGCGGTTCTTCCCGTCTTCGTAACTGCCTGATAATCAGGCGCGTTGTGAAAGACCGTCTTTTGCATTGTGAAAAACGGCCTTTTAGCGTGCGTTTGACGGCCTTTTGGAATGCGAAAGGCCGTCAATCGGGTTCATCCGCAAACATTTTGGATGGACATATGGCTCTATCAAATGTGACACATTATTTCATTTACAAATACATCCTGCCATAATCCAGGCGGTCGGTAACCGTCATTGCCTTAACGGCGACTTTCAGTTCCGCGCTCCGACGCGGAATCCAGTTAATACCGCATATGCTGTTTGATGTACAGGATGTTCTCTGGATTCCGCGTCGGAGCGCGGAACTGAAAGTCGCCGTTAAGGCAATGACGGTTACCGACCGCCTGGATTAAGGTTGGATGTTGTTATTAATAGAACTTATTTTTAATCCAAAAGGTTTGTGGATGAGCCACCTTTCAGATTCTTGCCAGGCATCAGTTCCATGTGAAATTATTGTTAATTGCCGCTTGGGCGGATACGCCGTGACGCGGAAAAGCGTATCTTTGCATGGCTAAGACAATCAGACAAACACATAGTGAAGCCATGAAATTCCAAAGATTTTTATGCTTAAAGGCAAAGAAAAGCGCGTGTGTGCTGTTTTTGCTTTTCCCTTGCTGCTGTTGCGGGCGTTCACGTCGCCGCAGGTGGGGCTTTCGCCTGTCGTGAGGCCGATGCCTACGGAACATCAGCCTGCGACACTGTCGGCGGCAAGGTGTATGCGCAGTCAGAGCTTGACGTGAAGGCCGCGTATGCTTACGGCGAGGAGATAAAGGCCGTTTACATGAGAAACGCCCTTCTAGAGCAAGGCTTCCGCGACTTCGCCGGCCCGGCGACGCCTCTGCGTGTGGGCTTTGTGGTAGAGAAAGACGGGACGCTTACGGGCGTGCGCATGCTCTGTCATGGCTCTGAGGAGCAGGACGTGGCCGTGCTCTCCATGGTCAGGGGCATGCCCGCGTGGCGTGCCGGGATGAAAGGCGGGCGTGCCGTAAGGTCGGCGTGCGCCATTGACATTGACGTGCCCGTGGCCTTTACCGGCAACAGCTTCCCCGTGGCAGGGCTTAAGCCGTTGCCTGGTGGCGGCTGTGGGAGTGCTTTTGTCGATCCTTCGTGCTGCGGCGCATCTGGGCTTGACGGTGGTTTCGACCTGAAGCGGTCGCTTGACGTAAGCGCCGACACGGTTTACCGCATACTTGGATACAAGCACAAGCTGGGCGATGCCGACGTGGGCGACTTTGACGCGATAGCCGTGCAGGCAGGCGGCAAGACCGTGCTGACGTGGCGACTGGACTGCGGCTGGGACGACTTCTCGCGTTCCTGGGGCGACGTTTCCGACCGGTTCTGCCACACAGTGCCTCTGGCCGGCGGTGCGGTGGCTGCGTTCTTCATCGGCGCAAGCGTGGCCAGCCAGCCTGAATACCTTACGGTCATGGTGATGAAGGGCGGCCGTGCCTCGGTGGTTTACAGCAAGCCGATGACAGTCAGCTGGATTGACTCTGGCGGCAAGACGCTCTATCTTCAGGAGAACGTCATAGAGTGGATGGCCGAAGGCAAGCCTTCCGGCAGCCCGATAAGACATAAGATGCAAGTGAAAGACGGCGCGTTGTATTACGAATAATGCCGTATGCGGCGATAAAAGCAAATGTTTTTACACAAACTTTATGCTTGTATGAAAAATAATTCGTAACTTTGCAGCCCGAAGAATTGTGCCGCCCATGCCTGTGCAGCCGCATTGGTGGGGAAGAGCGGCACTTTTCGCTGTTTCATGCAACTGGCAATATGTACAGTCTTGAACCGTTGAAGATAGACTTGGCGGGTCTGAAAGAAGGCGAGACAGCCTTCGAGTACGACCTTGGCGACGCTTACTTCGAGGCCGTTGAAGCTCCCGAGGTGAGGCGTGGCCGCGTACACGTAAATGTCAGCGTGAGCCGTTCGGGCGGCATGTTCCGCCTCGGCGTGCACACTGAAGGCACGGTTCATGTGCCCTGCGACCTTTGCCTGGACGACATGGAGCAGGCTGTCAGCGCCGACAACACGCTGACGGCACGCATAGGAGAAGAATATTCTGAAGACGACGACCTCGTCACGGTAGGCAAGGATGATCCCGTGCTCGACCTGTCGTGGTTCGTTTACGAGTTCATAGCCCTGAGCATTCCCATCAAGCATGTGCATGCACCTGGAAAATGCAATCCTGCCATGATAAAAGCTCTCGAAGAGCACTCTGCCGCCCGAAGCGGCGAGGGGGACGCAGAAGAGCCGGTGGACTCGCGTTGGAGCGAATTGGAAAAAAATTAAAAACAATAATTAAAGATTAAAAGAAAATGGCACATCCTAAAAGAAGACAGTCAAAGACTCGTACACGCAAAAGAAGAACTCATGACAAGGCAGTAGCTCCCACGTTGGCAGTATGTCCCAACTGCGGTGCCTTCCATGTTTACCACACGGTTTGCCCCACATGCGGCTACTACCGTGGAAAGATAGCTATCGTTAAGGAAGCTGCTGAATAATGGAGAAAATAAACGCAATAATAACCGGCATCGGCGGTTACGTCCCCGACTATGTGCTCAACAACGACGAGCTGTCGAGGATGGTCGACACCAACGATGAATGGATTATGACGCGTGTCGGCATACGTGAACGCCGCATACTGACAGAGGAAGGCCTCGGCACTTCATACATGGCGCGCAAAGCCGCCAAGCAACTCATGAAGAAAACCGGAGCCGACCCCGATTCGATAGATGCCGTCATCGTGTCAACGTCGACGGCCGACTATCCTTTCCCGTCAACCGCGCATCAATCGTCATCGGCAAGCTCGGACTGAAAAACGCCTTCGCGTTCGACTTCTGGGCTGCTTGTTGCGGTTTCCTCTATTCAATGGACGTGGCGGCCACGATGATACAAAGCGGACGCTACAAGAAGATAATCGTGATAGGTGCCGACAAGATGTCGTCGGTCGTTGACTACAAGGACCGCAGCACGTGCGCCCTCTTCGGCGACGGCGCGGCTGCCGTTCTTATGGAAGGAACGACAGAGGAAGGCATCGGAGTGAAAGACTCTTACTTCCGCGCTGACGGCAAAGGACTGCCCTTCCTGCACACAAAGGCGGGCGGTTCGGTTAGTCCGGCGTCACACTTCACCGTAGACCACCGTCTGCATTACCTCTACCAAGAGGGACGCACGGTGTTCCGCTACGCCGTGACAAGCATGAGCGACGACTGCGCCCTTATCGCCGAGCGTAACGGACTGGACAAAGACAACATCCGTTTCATCGTGCCCCACCAGGCCAACATCCGCATAATCGAGGCTGTTGCGAAGCGTCTCGACTTGCCGATGGACAAGGTCATGGTGAACATCGAGCACTTCGGCAACACCAGCGCGGCCACCATTCCGCTTGCGCTTTGGGAGTATGAGCACCTTCTGAAGAAGGGCGACAACCTCATCATGACGGCATTCGGTGCCGGCTTCGTGCACGGGGCGTCATACTATACATGGGCTTACGACGGAGCCGAGGCGGCCATCGCTAAGTAAAGATTATTCTATTGAAAGCAATATTGAGCCGTGTCCTATTTGTTGTAGGACACGGCTCTTTTTTCGTTCCGTCAACAGCCAGGCGGCGTTTTTCTGTGACTTATGCTTGCCGTTGTGGTTGTTTTTTCATAACTTTACGCCGTGAACCAATAATTATTATGCTATGAACAGGATTAAGGAAGCCGCGCTGATAGCCATTGGCATCATCGCTTTGGGACTGTGCATCAAGTCGGGACTCGACGGAATATCCAACAAAGACCGCAAGGTGACGGTCAAGGGACTGTCTGAACGCGAGGTGGAGGCTGACAAGGTGACGTGGCCCATACTCACGAAGGAGATTGGCGACGACTTGACTGCGCTCTACACGCGAATAAACTCGACCACGGGCAAGGTCAAGGCGTTCTTGAAACAGAACGGCGTGAAGGACTCCGAGATAAGCGTCAACGCGCCCGTGGTGGTCGACATGAGCGCCGAACGCTACGGCGTGCAGAACAGCAAGTACCGTTACAACATAACATCGACCATCACCGTAACCTCGCGCAACGTCAAGCTGGTGCGCTCGATAATAGCGCGCCAGGGCGAGCTGCTCAAGCAGGGCGTGGCCGTGGTCGACGGCGGTTACGGCAACGGGGTGGTGTACGAGTACGTGTCGTTCCAGCAGATGAAGCCCAAGATGATGCAGGAGGCGATCAAGAACGCCGAGCAGACCGCCCCGCCAGTTCGCCGAGAACAGCGACAGCAAGCTTGGCAAGATTCTCGAGGCCGGGCAGGGGCAGTTCACCATCAACGACCGCGACAGCAACACGCCTTACGTAAAGAAGCTGCGCGTGGTCTCCACCGTCACCTATTCGCTGAAGGACTGACACCGACAGCCAAGCGTCAGCCTGCCTCTGTCCAAGTGCCTGACAGTCAGTGCCGTTGTAAAAGGCCGTCTTTCGCGTCGCGAAAGACGGCCTTTTGGCGTGCTGTTTGCGGCCTTTTGCATTGTAAAAGGCCGTCAATCGCATTTTAACATCTTTTTGTCGGCTTTTCGGCATGGCGTGGAATGCAAACGCTTGCGGTACCGAAAAAAATCAGTATATTTGCAGACTTGATTTATTCTGATACCGTGGCAGCCGACGGCTGGCGGTAAAAAAACGACGAGACAAATATGCACAAGGCAGGTTTTGTAAACATTGTGGGCAACCCTAACGTGGGCAAGTCGACGCTGATGAACCAGCTCGTGGGCGAGCGCATAAGCATAGCCACGTTCAAGGCGCAGACCACGCGCCACAGGATTATGGGCATAGTCAACACTGACGACATGCAGATAGTGTTTTCCGACACGCCCGGCGTGCTCAAGCCCAACTACAAGCTGCAGGAGTCTATGCTGGCGTTCTCGGAGTCGGCGTTGAAAGACGCCGACGTGCTGCTCTACGTCACAGATGTGGTTGAGAACCCGGAGAAGAACATGGACTTCCTGGAGAAGGTGAGGAAGATTACCATCCCCGTGCTGCTGCTCATCAACAAGATTGACCAGAGCGACCAGAAGACGCTCGGCGACCTTGTGGAGAAGTGGCACTCGCTGCTGCCAGACGCCGAGATACTGCCCATTTCGGCCAAAAACAAGTTCGGCACGGACATGCTGCTCAGGCGCATCAAGGAGCTGCTGCCCGACTCTCCGCCCTACTTCGACAAGGACCAGCTGACCGACAAGCCGGCGCGCTTCTTCGTGAGCGAGATAATCAGGGAGAAAATCCTGCTCTACTATGACAAGGAGATACCCTACTCGGTCGAGGTGAGAGTGGAGTCGTTCAAAGAGGACGACCGCCACATACACATCAACGCGGTGATCTACGTGGAGCGTGATTCCCAGAAGGGCATCATCATAGGCCACCAGGGCATAGCCCTGAAGAAGATGAGCACCGAGGCGCGCAAGTCTTTGGAGCGATTCTTCGGCAAGCCCGTCTATCTTGAAACGTTCGTCAAGGTGGACAAAGACTGGCGCAGCTCGAAGCGCGAGCTTGACAACTTCGGGTACAATCCGGAGTAAATCGAGTGAAGAGTTAAGAACGAAGAGTGAAGAATTAGTTTGCTCTTGATGTTTAATAATTAAGTGAAGGTTATGTGATTTGCGGATGATGGAGGATTAGCGGTATTGAATTCTTCACTCTTCGCTCTTCACTCTTCACTAAAACCGTAAGTTTATGGCAAATTTAGTAGCGATAGTAGGCCGCCCCAACGTGGGCAAGTCTACGCTTTTCAACCGCCTTACCAAGTCGCGCCAGGCCATCGTCAGCGACGTGGCCGGCACCACGCGCGACCGCCAATACGGCAAGTGCGACTGGAACGGGCGCGAATTTTCAGTCGTTGACACCGGCGGATGGGTGGTAAAGTCTGACGACATATTCGAGGAGGAGATACGCAAGCAGGTGATAGTGGCCACCGAGGAGGCCGACATCGTGCTCTTTGTGGTGGATGTAGGCTCTGGTGTTACCGATTGGGACGAGGATGTCGCCATGATCTTGCGCCGCACCAAGCTGCCCGTGCTGCTCGTTGTCAACAAGGTGGACAACAGCGCGCAGCAGTTCGACGCGGCCGAGTTCTACAAGCTGGGGCTTGGAGACCCCATCTGCATAAGCAGCATGAGCGGCAGCGGTACTGGCGACCTGCTCGACATCGTGGTGTCGAAGCTCAAGGGAGACAGCGGCGAGCTGCTTGAAGACGGCATCCCGCGCTTCGCCGTGGTGGGTCGTCCCAACGCCGGCAAGAGCAGCATCATCAACGCCTTCATCGGCGAAGACCGCAACATCGTGACCGAAATAGCCGGCACCACGCGCGACAGCATCTACACGCGTTACGACAAGTTCGGCTTCGACTTCTACCTTGTCGACACGGCAGGCATACGCCGAAAGAACAAGGTTACGGAAGACTTGGAGTTCTACAGCGTGATGCGTTCCATCCGCGCGATAGAGAACTCGGACGTCTGCATACTCATGATTGACGCAACGCGAGGCATCGAGGCGCAGGACATGAACATCTTTCAGCTCATACAGAAGAACAACAAGAGCCTCGTGGTGGTGGTGAACAAGTGGGACTTGGTTGAGGACAAGAACCAGAAAGTAATCGACACGTTCAACGATGCGATACGCAACCGCATGGCTCCGTTCACCGACTTCCCCATAGTATTCGCCTCCGCGCTGACCAAGCAGCGCATCTTCAAGGTGCTCGAGACTGCCAAGGACGTTTACATGAGCCGCAAGATGAAGATCGGTACGACCAAGCTCAACGAGGTGATGCTGCCCCTGATAGAGGCTTACCCGCCACCATCTATAAAGGGAAAGTACATCAAGATAAAGTACTGCTCGCAGCTTCCTAACACGCAGATACCTTCTTTTGTGTTCTACGCCAACCTGCCGCAGTATGTGAAAGAGCCTTACAAGCGCTTCCTTGAGAACAAAATCCGCGAGAACTGGAAGCTCACCGGCTCGCCGATAAACATCTTCATAAGGCAGAAATAAAAACAGTGTGGAAGCCGGGATGCCGTGCAAATGGCTTCCCGGCAATCTTAAAATACCTCTCAATGCGTAAGATCTTATTTCTTGTTTTTGCATGTCTTGCGATGGGCTTTTTCTCCTGTTCGCGTGAAAAGAAGCCCGACGATGCAGCCGCGCGTGCCGCCAAAGAGTATTATGACTCGCTCTTTGCCAAGAACTACGCTTACTTCGTGCGCGGCATGTATCTGCCCGACACCATTCCTCCGGCTTACCGCGAGCAGCTCGAGGCCAACGCCTCGATGTTCGTAGGACGCATGCAGGAAGAGCATCACGGCGTGCACGACGTAAGTATAATGCGTTTCGAGAACGACACGATAGCGTCGCCCGACAAGAAGTCGCACGTCCATACGTCTGATGTTTTCCTCGTCCTGTGCCTTGGCGACAGCCTTAACGAGGAGGTTGTGGTGCCCATGGTGCTCCACAAAGGCCGATGGCTTATGAGATAGTGAGTTTTGCTACCATTGACGGATGTCGGTCAATGGGAAATGATATCTTTCAATAGTCCGCCAAGCCACGGCTCTTTCATCTTTTCGTTGAATGCGTCGTAGCGTTTTGTCTTTGCCGCATTCTTGTCCATCTTGCCGTTGCCTGGGGCTTGTTTTGGTATGTCACGTACCACTATTGGGCGGCTATTGTCTGTCTCCGTGCTGTCGTTTCTTTGCATTGCGGTGTCTTTCGGCGTTGCCGGTTGCCGTCCGGCTGTATTTCCGTTCTGTGCTGAAACGGCGTTGATGGCAGCCAAGAACAATATTGTCAGTACCAGATTTTTCATGGTTTTAGGACCTTTGATGTATAAGGCAAAGGTATTAAAATTGGAGATATGCCGCAAATGTTTTAAGTGAAAGATGTTAAACGCATTCTGAAAGGCCGCCTTCCAGAATGCCGTTGATGGCCTTTGGGCCTTCGATTGACGGCTTTTTGGCTTGCAAAGACGGCCTTTTGCAATGTGAAAGACCGTCTTTGGGAAAACAAAAAAGGGCACGCCCTGTTAGAGACGTGCCCCATTGTTAATCGAAAAAGTGTGATTAGAGGTTCGGGTTGATTTCGTTCCACTTAGAGATCTCAGGCACGATGTTCAGCGTAACCAGCTCGTCGCGCATCTTGCAGAGGTGCTCGTAGCTTGCGTCAAGCTTGGCGTTCTCCTCGGCTGTGCCCTGGGGCACGGTGTAGTGTGCGCCGGTAGTGTCGAGAGTGGTGTTCATCGCCATCATGATGTGGTTGTACTTGTCTGTTGAAACATAAGTTCCCACAGGATACTTGAACGGCTCGCCGCCCATCACAGAGCGTATCATCTCAACCGAGAGGTAAGCCGGGCTCTGGAATGAAGAGCGTCCGCGCAGCTCGATAATCTTCGCTCCGCCCTGCGTTACGTCTTTCTTCATCTGCTCCCACTCAGCCTCGGGGAACTCGTCAGTGCCGATGATGTCGGTCAGCTTGCGGCCGTCGATTGTGACGTGAGAGCCGAACACTGCCATCTGCTCGCCGTGGCCGCCGTATGTGGCGCAGCCCTTAACCTCGCTCTGCATCACGTTGAACTTCTTTGCCAGCGCGCTCTGCAGACGTGTCGAGTCGAGAGCTGCAAGCGTTGTAACCTGTGAAGGCTTCAAGCCGGAGTACAGGAGAGTAACCAGTCCGGTAAGGTCTGCCGGGTTGAAGATGATTACAACGTGCTTTACGTCGGGGCAATACTCCTTGATGTTCTTGCCGAGACCCTCTGCGATTTCGCAGTTTCCTTTCAGCAAGTCTTCACGAGTCATGCCTGCCTTACGGGGAGCGCCGCCTGAAGAGATGATGTATTTTGCGTTGGTGAACGCTTCCTTTGCGTCTGTTGTGGCGGTGATCTTCACGTCGCCGAAGCCGCTCTGGCGCATTTCCTCAGCCACGCCTTCGGGTGAGAACACGTCGTAGAGGCAGATGTCGTTAGTCAGACGCATCGTGAGGGCTGTCTGAACCATGTTTGAACCAATCATTCCGGCTGCGCCGACAATTGTAAGTTTTTCGTTAGTCAAAAATTCCATAGTAACCTATTGTTTTATAAGTGTAAGACATTCATTGGTTTCTGTTGTGCAAAGTTAGGCAAAAAAGCTGAAAATGTGGTATTTATTCTCCTTTTAGTTTGTTATTAAAATTAAAAAAACATATCTTTGTAATGTCTGTCTTACAGAACTTGCCGTAAGACAGCATGGCCTTATAAGCGTATGACCCAATGCCTGGCCGTATGGCCTGATAACCGTAAAAACCTAAAAACCGTATAAGAACATGAACGAAACAATCTGCAAACGAATTGAAGCCTTGCGCGAGGTGATGAAGCGCGAGGGCATGGACGCTTTCATCTTTCCCAGCACAGACCCACACAACGGGGAGTATGTGCCGGAGCACTGGGAGGGGCGCAAGTGGATAAGCGGCTTCAACGGCTCCGCCGGAACGGCCGTGGTGACTATGGACGATGCCGCCCTGTGGACCGACTCGCGCTATTTCCTGGCGGCCGAAGAGCAGCTGCGCGGCACGGGCTTCAGCCTGATGAAGGAGCGCATAGAGGGCACGCCGTCCATCACGAAATGGCTCGGCATGGGCTTGCCCGGGTTGAAAGTCCTGTGGTGGGTGTCGACGGAATGGTCAACTCGGCGTCGTCTGTCGAGTCGCTTATGCGAGAACTGCGGGCCGAAGGCGGCATAACCGTGCGCACAAACTTCGATCCGCTTGCCACAATATGGACGGACCGTCCGCCCGTGCCGCGCGACAAGGCTGTGATTCACCCCTTGGAGTATGCCGGGGAGACGTGCCGCGCCAAGCTGGAACGCATCCGAGCCGCATTGAAGGAACGCCACGCATGCGGCATGCTGGTGTCCGCGCTCGACGACATCGCTTGGACTCTCAACCTGCGCGGCACCGACGTGCACTGCAATCCGGTGTTCGTCGCATATCTCATTATAGAGCCTGAACGCGCGACATTGTTCATAAACAAGGAAAAACTGACACCCGGCGTTGAGGCTTATCTCGCCGCCGAGGGCGTGGGCACGGCCGGATATGCCGACGTGGGCAAGGCTCTTGCCGCCTATGGCGAGTACAACATCCTGATGGATGGCGACGAGACGTGCTACACATTATATAATATGCCCTCATGCCTCACGGTGGACGGGCCGTCGCCCATACCAGCGATGAAGGCCGTGAAGAACCAGACGGAGATAGAGGGCTTCCGCCGCGCCATGCTGCGCGACGGCGTTGCCATGATGAAGTTCCTGCGCTGGCTGCGCCCGGCGGTTGAGGCCGGAGGGCAGACGGAGCTGAGCATAAGCGGAAAGCTGGAACAGCTGCGCGCCGAACAGGAGTTATACCGCGGTCTGTCGTTTGACATCATCGCTGCGTATCAGGAGCACGGGGCCATCGTTCACTACGAACCTACGCCTGAAACCGACATCCCCCTGCGTCCCGAAGGCTTCCTGTTGCTCGACTCGGGTGCGCAATACCTTGACGGAACGACCGACATCACGCGCACCATAGCCCTCGGCCCGGTCACCGACGAGCAGCGGCTCGTCTACACCCTTGTGCTCAAGGGGCACATCCAGCTGGAGCTGTGCACATTTCCCAGGGGCGCGTCGGGCACGCAGCTCGACGCCCTGGCACGCAAGGACATGTGGCGTTACGGCTTCAACTACCTGCACGGCACGGGCCACGGCGTAGGCTCTTACCTCAACGTGCATGAAGGGCCTCACCAGATCCGCATGGAATACATGCCCGCGCCGCTCGTCGAGGGCATGACCGTCACCGACGAGCCGGGCATCTACCTGCCGTCGCTCTTCGGCGTGCACACGGAGAACACCCTGTTAATCGTGCCTTACAAGGAGACGCAGTTCGGCCGGTTCCTCCGGTTCGAGCCGCTCACGCTCTGTCCGATAGACACCGCGCCGATAATCCGCGACATGCTTACTGCTGAAGAGGCCGCGTGGCTCAACGACTATCACAAGACCGTCTTCGACCGCCTTTCGCCTCTTCTTGACGGCGAAGACCGCGCTTGGCTGGCCAAGGCATGCGCCGCGATATAGCCACTTTTTTTGCCTGGTTGCAATGCTGTTTACCGCTGCCGCGTAACTGCTTGATAATCAGTGCTGTTGTAAAAGGCCGTCTTTTGCCTTCTAAAAGACGGCCTTTTAGCGTGTCGTTGACGGCCTTTTGCAATGCGAAAGGCCGTCAATTGGTTCATCCGCATTTTAGGTGTATAGTATTACTGTACCTTCTTTTGTCTTTGTGATAGCATTTTATGTACGCCTCCTACTTTAATCCAGGCAGTCGGTAACCGTCATGCCGCACCCCGATGCGGCATCCAGAAAACACCCGATACGCCAAACGAAACAGGCTGCATACACTGGATGCCGCATCGGAGTGCGGCATGACAGTTACCGACAACCTGGATTGTGGCAGGATGTATTTGCAAATGAAATAATGTGTCACATTTGATAGAGCCATATGTCCATCCAAAAGGTTTGCGGATGAACCATTTGTTTAATTGTATTTTGCGGTTTGAAAGTCTTTGCTCGAACTCTAAATTAACGCGAGTTCGGCATAAGGAATCATCTTTCCAAATATAGAAATTCTTACCGCTTTTCTTTTCTGCCGCTCAGTGTCAAGTCATCATTGCCTTAACGGCGACTTTCAGTTCTGCTTTTCAGCGGAATGACGACTCGCCACCGACTTGCAAAAAACTGATAAGTGTGACATTTCTGTTATGCCGAACTCGTGTTAAATTATGTCGATTATATTTCTGTTTGCACGTTTGGCATTGATAATTAGGATTTTCCGTTCACTTTGGATTGCAAATGTTCCGGTACAGATGGGTTTTCATATTATGAAATACAGATTGGTTATTTTTTTTGTTAAATCGTAATTTGTTTTGCTTTTATTGCTTTGATTCCCAAATATTTATGACTATTTTTGCGGAAAAAGAAATAGGCTGGAGTGTATCGGCATATATGCTTTTTGTTAAAAATAAGGTATTATGAAAGAGTTGTTCGTTTCTTTTCTTTTGGGTCTGGGCTTTACGATAGTGGCGTGTACGTTTAACACGTTTTCATCGATTTTCGTTTCAGCGTTGGGCGGTTTGCCGCTTGCCGCCGTGGCTTATTGGCGCCTCTCGTATGTAGGCAAGGCCGAGTTGGGCGTGGGTAAGCATGCCGCGGTGTATATGTTGGGATGGTTTTCAATCTTTTTGGCTGTCATATTGCCGCTCTTGAACAGCACGATGGGGTCTGTCATGATTTACGCCAGCTGGGGCTTGGCGGCGGCTTTGGCGTGCCTGTGCTATAAATACAGGAGCCGGTTGGCCGTGGTTGTTGTCGCCTCTCTTGTGGTGTGGTGGTTTTTTGTTACGGCGGTGCTCCCACTGTGGTCGCGCTATTTGCTTTCAGTGCCTGACGAAGTGAGAGACAGACTGATATTCTTTGGATGAAACAATGCTGATATCCTTTGCGGCGAAAGCGGCCATCAGCCGCTCCCGTGTAACTGCCTGATAATCAGTGATGTTGCAAAAGGCCGTCTTTTAGAAGATAAAAGACGGCCTTTTAGCGTGCAGTTGACGGCCTTTTGCAATGCGAAAGGCCGTCAATCAGATAATAATAGTCTTTATACATCCAAAGTCTTTGTAGCTAATTTATGTTAAACTAAAACTATTCCTTTTCGCATTGCTTTGATTTAAAGCAAAAAATGCTTATTTTTGCGGAAAAAGGAAATGAATAGATGCTTTAACCTTTTAGCTTTGTTTTTCTTGATTTTGATATGTAGCTCATGTAACAAGAAGGGCAATAGCTCACCTGGTGATGAACCGTATCTCATAAATAAAGATAGTGCTGCGGTTTTGAACATAAGTTCAAAGATTGTTGATTTTGGAAAAGTAAATACGTTTCGACAGGAAATAGTTGAATTGAATGTCAAAATAGCAAATTCTGGAGCAAAGCCTCTGTCTTTGTATAAGGCAGATGTGTCGTGTGGTTGCATGAAGGTTGAGTTTGACAAAAAGGTGTTGCGTGCTGGTGAAAGTTCAAAAATTAGAATATTAGTACATACAGAAGGTAACGATGGATTCTTCAACAAGGCTGTTTTCATACAGTCAAACGCAAAAAATAATCCGGAAATCATCAGAGTTAAGGGTGAATTCTATAAAGACTAAATAATTTGTTGCTATGAGAAAAAATTTGTTTTATGTTTTTATAAGCATTATAAGTGCTTTTGGGCTTTCATCTTGCTCAGATCAGGATGATATGGTATTCAGTTGCGATGAAAGTGTGAATCTGTGGGCAAAAGAGAATATTGCGGAGATTCGTGAGATGAATAGAGCTGGATGGAAAACTTTGCCTGCATCGAAAAAACGTGCTGCTTATGTGGCATTCACGCCGCAACAAAAAATCTCATTTTGGAAGGAGAAGCTGACAAACGTAATGTCTATGGACTGGACTAAAGAAGAACAGGCCCATATAAAACTTGTTTATGATTTTGTAAATGAGCATCCTGATTTCTTTGGCGGTGACGGTTTGACGGATGAGCAGCTGAATGTGTTGGATCTGTTCTTTTATAAATGGGTTGATGTTGCCCGGAATGAGTTGGGGTGGGATATGAAACTAATTGCTGCAATAGCGGCTTATGGTGGCGATTTCGAAATTGATGCTTCTACAAAGGGACGTAAACGTGTTGTTACGGATATTTTCGATGATCGTTTGGACGATATGAATAGTTGTCATTGTAATACGGGGATGCTTTCAGACTTTTGCAATGTTACAGGGGAGGGGATGTGTGAAGACGTAAAATGTGAAGGAAGCGATTGGGGCTGTGGTTGGATATGGCTTGACGATTGTAATGGTAGATGTTCCGAGTTTTTGTAATGTAATTGTTGTTTTTTATAAAAAGATATTGCTTATGAAAGAGTATTTTGTTACGTTTTGCATCGCGTTTTTCATGACCGTT
>VOFD01002574.1_pt1 | contig 45479 bp, 66 predicted proteins | sample 5384101 | NCBI WGS metagenome assembly VOFD01 (sample SAMN12384723, study PRJNA508395) | human gut metagenome | isolation source: healthy gut C | host: Homo sapiens
GTGCCAGGGCGCATACGGCCAGCGCCACGGCAAATACGCGCACTGTGATCTGCCGCGCCCCCATCCAGGGGGGCTACGGAGCGTTCCAGCCCCAGAGCCTTTTCACAGCTTTCATCCACAGTTTTCTGCACGGCCTGGCCGCTGTCCTTGTCCAGTCCATAGGCCTTGACCACGCTCATACCCTGGATGTACTCCAGCACTGCCTCCACCAGTTTCATCTGGGCACGCTGGCGGGCAGGCCCCGTCTTGAGCAGAGACCGCTGGCTCAGTTCCGCAATCAGCAGATAGGCAAGAATCCCCCCGATAGCCAGCAGGCCGAGCCGCCAGTCTACAAGCAGGATTGCAAGACTCATAGCCAGAGTGTTGAGGAACCCGCCAATGACGCTGACCAGGCAGCGGGCGGCGTTATTCTCCACATCTCCCAGTGTGGTGGTGACTACGGCAGTAATGTTGCCCAAGGAGTTGTCATTGAAGTAGCCCATGGGGATGTAGCGCAACCGGTCTCCGATATGGATCCGCTTTTCCGCCACCATGAAATAGCCCGTCTCCGTCTCTGCGTTGGTGGACCAGTACGAGCAGGCGGTCCGCCCCGCCACGGAAACCAGCATGATGCCGATCACGGGCCATATGCTCAAGTTCGCGCCGGCCACCAGAATCTCCAAGGTCAGCATCAGGGCCCAAAACTGGAATGCGGTGAACACAGCCCCCAGGAAAGCCACCAGCATGGATTTTTTCAAAAGCCCCCTGCGGTTGCCCGCAAAGGCGGAAATTTTCCGAAGTACACTGAACATCTCTTATTCCTCCTCTCCGTCCCGAACACCCAGATAGGACTGCCACATCTGCCGGTACAGCGGGCAGGAGGCCAGCAGCTCCTCCTGCTTCCCCTGAGCAATGAATCGGCCATCTTCCACCACAACGATGTTGTCTGCGCCGGCCACCGTGCCCAGCCGGTGGGCAATGACAATCAGGGTCTTGCCCTTCGTCAGACGGGAGATGGCCTGCTGGATGACCGCTTCATTCTCCGGGTCGATGCTTGCGGTAGCCTCGTCGAGAATGACGATGGGCGCATCCTTCAGCATGGCGCGGGCGATGGAGATACGCTGCTTTTCACCCCCGGACAGGTGGCCGCCGCCCCCGCCGCAGATGGTGTCGTAACCCTGATCCAGCTGGCGGATGAAATCATCGCACCCGGCAGCCCTGGCTACCGCCTCGACTTCCGCATCGGTGGCGTTCAGACGGCCCATGCGGATGTTGTCCCGCACCGTGCGGTCAAAGAGGTAGTTGTCCTGAGATACATAGGCGATCTGGCGGTTGAGCTGTTCCAGCGGGATTTTCCGCAGGTCCACACCGCCCAAGGCGACAGAGCCACCCGTCACATCCCAGAAACCGGCGATGAGCTTGGCGATGGTGCTTTTGCCGGAGCCGGAAGGGCCCACCAGAGCGGTGACCGTCCCCGGCTGGATGTCCAGACTTACATCGTGGAGCACTTTACCGTCCTCCTGCTTGTAGGCAAAGGACACATGATCCAGTCGGATACCCAGCCCATTCAGCTTCATCTCTGCGGCGGGGCGCTCCAGTTCCGGAGCCTCCAGAATGGCGGAAATCTCGCCCACATTGGTGCCCACCACCGCCAATTCATCCACAAAGGTCATGGCCGATACCAGAGGACCGGTAAGCCCCAGGGACAGCACTACGATGGTGAGGAATACAGCGGTGCTCAGGCTTCCACCGCCCCACAGTAGCAGTCCCACCGGCAGGACGGGCAGCAGCACCGAGGGGATCACCGTCTGCATGACGGCCATGAACTTCTGGTTTTCCGCCATCCAGTCCACATAGTATTGGGCGTTTTCCGTTACGGCATCGGAGTACCGCTTGTAGGACCCGGCGGACTGGCTGAAGGCCTTCACCACCTGGATGCCGCCCACATACTCCACAATGGCGTTTGCCATGCGACGGCCCACCTCCACCGCCCCCTGCCAGCGGGCGGCGTAAGTCTTGCCGCTCTGGGAGGCTACTGCGAACCCGATCACTGTGGTTACCAGGGAGGCAAGCCCCATTCGCCAATCCAGGACGAAGATATAGACCGCGATGCTCACCGGCACCAGCAGATTGGAGGTCATCTCCGGCAGCAGATGGGCCAGGGTGGGCTCCATCCCTTCCACCCGGTCCACAATGGTGGTTTTGTACTGGCCGGAGGGCGTGTCCAGGATCGTCCCCATGGGCATCCGGCTCAGTTTTGAGAGCAGATTTTGCCGCACCCGGCGCAGCGTGTGATAGGTGGCCGTGTGGGACAGGCTGGTAGACCATGTGGAAAACAGCGCCTTTCCCCCATAGCCCGCCAGAGCCAGGCCGCACCAGGGCAGACAATCCGCAAGGCCGCCCCCTTCCAACAGCAGCCCAATCATAGCGGCTACGCAGAAGTAGGGCACCATGCCGCAGGCCACCCCCAGCACCGCCAGGGCTACCGAAGCATAAAATCCACCGTGCTCACCACTTGCCCAGCCCCACAGCACAGCAAAGGGTGAGGGCGCTTTCTTGTGATCCATAACCTAAAACCCCTTTCTTATGGTTAGTAAATGCTAACTTAAAATCAAAAGGAAAACCCTTTATTCAAAGGGTATTCCAAGGAGACGGAACCAGCCCGCGGAGTAAAAATTCCGTAGGTCATCCATATAAACCATCGCTTTCTCCCGTGGCATATCATGGCGGATTGTTTCAAACATGCCGTTGAAGAGTGCGGTGGACATGATGTGGATCAGTTCATCATCCAGACGGCGAATGGGATAGCCGGCTTCCACCATTCGATCCACCAGCAGCCGTCCGGAGTGATCTTCGATTTCCGCCAAGGTATCCAGATAATGCTCGTATTTTGTCCCAGAGGAACAGCAGGCGATGAGCTTGAATGCGTCAAAGTGGTCGTAGAGAAAGTTCATCATCCAGGAGGCTTCCTTGTCCGAACTTCTGCCGGCAAAGGTCTGTTGAAGGGTCCGGTACCGCTCCACCAGTTCTTGGGCAGGCTCTCTCACCAATCCGTCAAACAATGCCTCCTTGTCCGTATAGTAGCGGTAAATCGCTCCAGTCGTTACTCCAAGAGAAGCCGCAATGCTCTTTAAGGATGCCCCTCGAAAGCCGTACTCCATAAATTCCCGTTTCCCGGCCTCCAGTAGATCCGCACGCAGTCTTTCATTTACTGGGCGCATATTGCTCACCTCTTTTCGATAACTAAATTATCTAATAATACCATTATCTTAAAACAAACACCCGTTTTTGTCAAGCCCCAATTATAGCAACTGGTAATACGCAGATTAGTGTATTCATCAAATAAAGAACACAACTCGTCAGTCTGAAAAAAGGCTCGGTATTTAATTTTACTTGAGCAGTTCAAAGATTATGGTTTCTTTATTTTGCTTTCCAGTCAAGATATAGCCAAAATACAATCTCCGAATTGTAGTATTAGTAGAGGGAGAAAACGAATGGTTTTTGGCGGATTTTTCGGTTTAGGGGACCCCTGCAGTTCTGGGATAGTCCCAGACCCTTATCCAGATGAAGTTCTGGGTGACAGAGGAGGAAAACTACCTGCGGAAGATGGCGATTGATGGATACATCATTCAGGTGGACACCACCGACATCAAGGAGATGACAAAGGCCCTGGGCGCCATCGGCCGGAACATCAATCAAATCGCCAAGCGGGTGAACGCCGGCGGTCCGACCTATCAAGCCGACATGGAGGAGATCCTGGAGAGGATGGACCAGATATGGCAGTTACAAAGACGCATCCTATTAAGTCAACGCTGAAAGCGGCCATCGACTATATCTGCAATCCGACAAGACGGACGGGAAGCTGCTGGTGTCCTCCTTTGGCTGCTCCGCGGAGACCGCCGACATTGAATTTGCATGGACCCGCCGCCATGCCATCGACAAGGGCACGAACCTGGGCCGCCACCTCATCCAGGCGTTTGAGCCTGGGGAGGTCACGCCGGAGGAGGCCCACCGGATCGGCATGGAGCTGGCGCGGGAGGGTCCTGGGGGAAAATATGAGTTTGTCCTCACCACCCACATAGACAGAGATCACGTCCATAACCACCTGATTTTCAATGCGGTCAGTTTCCACCACCGGCACTACCACTCCAATAAGCGGAGCTACCATGAGATCCGCCGTACCAGCGACCGAATCTGCAAGGAGCATGGCCTGTCTGTCATCGTCCCCGGCCGGGACAAGGGCAAGAGCTACATTGAGCACCAGGCGGAACAGAACGGCACCAGCTACAAGGCGAAGCTGCGTGCCGCCATCGACCGGCTCCTGCCCGGCTGCGCCGACCTGGAGGACCTGCTCCGCCGCCTTCAGCGGGAAGGGTACGAGCTGAAACGGGGCAAGTACATATCCGCCAGGGCTCCGGGCCAGGAACGGTTTACCCGATTGAAGACCCTGGGCGCCGACTACGCAGAGGAGGCCCTGACCGCCCAGATCGTCGGCAGGCCCAGCCCCTCCCGCCAGCCGAAGCAGCGCACCGGGAAGCTGGGCAATGACCAGCACCGTCTTGCCCTGGAGCAGGCGGGAAAGGGCGGTCTGGACGGCGCTTTCGTTCTCCACATCCAGGCTGGCCGTGGCCTCGTCCAGCAGTACGACCGGCGCGTCCTTGAGCAGTGCCCGGGCGATGGAGATGCGCTGGCGCTCGCCGCCGGAGAGGGTGGACCGTTCTCCCCGATCACCGTCTGGTAGCCCTGGGGCAGCTTGCGGATAAACTCGTCGCACTGGGCGGCCTTGGCGGCTTCCAGCACCTCCTCGTCGGTGGCGCCCCGGCGGCCCCGACGGATGTTCTCCATCACCGTGTCCCGGAACAGCACCACGTCCTGGAACACCATGGAGTAGGAGCGCAGGAGGGTCTCCGGGTCCACCGTGGACACGTCCGTTCCGCCTAAGCACCTTCCCGCCGGTGACGTCCCAGAACCGGGCGGCCAGCTTGCAGGCGGTAGACTTCCCGCCGCCGGAGGGACCGATGAGGGCGGTGACCTCCCCCTGGCGGGCGGTGAAGCTCACATCCTCCAGCACCCCCGCGCCCTCCCGGTAGGCAAAGGAGACATGGTCAAAGGTGATGTCGTAGCGGTTGGGGCGGAAGTCCTCCGTCCCGCCTGAACCGGCTGCTCCAGAATGGAGCGCATCCGCTCAATCTGCAGCTTGGTGTTGAAGGTGGCGGCGATGTTCTGGAGCACCACTCCCAGAGGATCGTACAGCCGAGCGGCAGCAAACAGGAAGCCCAGGAAATAGAGGAAGGGAGCTCCCCTGGCCAGCAGCAGTGCCCCGCCGGTGAGCACCGTGGTGGCAAGTCCCAGGCGCAGGAAAGCCTGAGCGGAGCACACGAACACACCGGTGGCCAGCTCGGACCGGATGGAACTGCCTTCCATAGCAGCCAGCTTTGCCTCCAGGTCGTCAAGGTACCGCTCCTGCCTGTGGCAGGCCTTGATGTCCCGGATGGTCTCCAGCCCCTCCTGGATGCAGTCGGCCACCGCCCGCTTGTTCAGGATGTTTTTCGTTCCGAAGGCATCCTGAATCTTTTTGGAGCCCGCCGTCAGCGCCACCGCCACGGGCACCACCCACAGCACCGCCAGGGCCATGCGCCAGTCGCAGGCAAACATGCACACCCCGATCACCAGCGTGGAGCCGACAGAGGCGAATAGCTGGGGCACATAGTGGGAGAACATCTGGTCCAGGCTGGAGCAGTCGGCGATCATGGTGGCCGTCAGGTCGCTGAGATCCCGGTTCCCGAAGAAGGACAGGGGGAGCCTGCGCAGGGTCTCCGCCATGCTCACCCGGCGGTTGGCGCTCTCCCGGTAGGTGGCGATGTAGAGGGAGGCGTACTGGAACCAGTGAAGGACGAACAGTAGAACCAGCACCACCAGGGCAAAGCCCACATAGAGCCAGAACCCGTCCGTGGGACTGCCGCCGCCCTCCAGACAACCCAGAAGATGCTGGACCGTGAACAGTACCGCCCCACGGGGAACATGAGAGCCAGATTGCACACAAAGCACCAAAACACGGCCTTCACCAGATCCCTTGCTCCCTTCTCGCTGAGGGCGAAGATGTGCTGTAATTTCTTTATCATACCGCTGCCTCCTTTCCGACCTTCCACTGGGCGCTACGCTGATAGTCCGCCCACATGGCGGCGTAGACGCCGTTTCTCTCCAATAGGGCACTGTGGCTGCCCTGCTCCGCGATCTTTCCCTCGTTTAAGACGATGATGTTGTCCGCATTCTGCACCGTGGACAGCCGGTGGGCGATCATCAGCACCGTCTTGTTCCGAGTCAGTATCTCAAAGGCCTTTTGGATCTGATGCTCATTCTCCGGGTCGGCGAAGGCGGTGGCCTCGTCCAGGACCACGATAGGAGCGTCCTTCAAAATGGCCCGGGCCAAGGCGATGCGCTGCTGTTCCCCACCGGAGAGGTAAACGCCCCTGGCTCCCACCACCGTATCCAGCCCCTGGGGCAGCTTTTCCAGGATGTCATCGCACTGGGCGGCATGTGCGGCGGCAAGCACCTCCTCCCGGGATGCGTCCGTCCGGGCGGCCCGGATATTCTCCAGCAAGCTCTCTTGAACAGCCGGGTATCCTGGAACACAAAGGCCACCTGCCCCATGAGAGCAGTGATGTCCAGCTTCCGCACGTCCGCGCCACCCACGGTGACGTTGCCGCTGTCCACATCCCAGAACCGGGGGAATCAGGCTGGCGGCGGTGGTCTTTCCCCCGCCGGAGGGACCCACCAGAGCCACCACCTGACCGGGCCGGACAGAAAAACTCACATCCTCCAGCGCGGGCCGGCCGGCACCGGGGTAGGTGAAGGTCACGTGTGCAAAGGCCACGGCGTCATCAGCTGGCCTTTTTTGTACCTTCGCTCCTCCATGGGCTGCTGGCTCAGGATCTCGTCCAGACGGCCGATGGCCTCGTCGGCCTCCATCACCGCCTCGCTCATATACATGATGCGGTTGATCATCTGGCCGCAGGCAGGAGCGAACAGGGCGTAGAAGATCAGGTTCACCAGCGCCGTCCGCACGTCCCCGCCGGAGGCGATGAGCAGCGCTGCCGGGATCAGCAGGGCGAAGGCCCCGTTGATGAAGGTAAGGAAGCAGGTCTGGCCTGTCCGGCAGCTCATGGCGTACTGACTGGCCAAGTTGCTGTAATCCTGAATGGCAGCGTAGAAAGCCTTGAAGGAGTAGACCGTCTGCTGGAACATCTTTACCACCGGAATGCCCCGGACATACTCCACCGCCTCGCCGCTCATGCGCTCGATCTCCTTCTGGTAGCGGTGGAAGAAGCCGGCATTTTTGCCGCCCATCATCAGGCACATGGAGAGCAAAGCCAGCACCATGGTGAGCAGACACAGCAGGCCCATCCGCCAGTCAAAGAGGAACAGCACGACGATGGCGGCGATGGGCGTCACTGCCGTGGCGGCCAGGTCGGGGAGCTTGTGGGCAAGCAGGTCCTCGGTGAGCCCGGCGTTGTCGTCGATGAGCTTGCGCAGCCGCCCCGACTGATTCCCGGTGAAAAAGCCCAGGGGGAGCTTCAGCACATGGGCCATGGCGGCGCGCCGGATGTTCCGAGCGGTGCGGAAGGCCGCGATATGGGTGGACATGAGGGCGGCAAAGTACAGCAGGATGCTGCCAACGGCAGTCCACACCGCCATCCAGCCCAGAGTCCCAGGTTCCCGGCCTCGTCCAGGCTGGGCCAGGTGGACAACACGCTTCTGGCCACCAGCCAGACACACAGATACGGCGCCAGCCCCAGCACCGCCGACAGGGCGGACAGGACACAGCCCAGGATCGTCAGGTTTTTGTGCCCGCCCGCATAGCCCAAGATGCGGGCCAGACTGCTTGGTTTCTTTTGCTTCAAAGTGATCCCTCCTTGTCAAAATAGTTAGTTATTGCTAACTTATATCCAAAAAAGATAGGGGTCAAGCCCCCATCAATTTCAGCCATCCGGCAGTGTAGAAATCGCGGAGTTGATCCACGTCCCGCAAAGCCTGTTCCCGGGGCATATCGTGGATCACGATCTCGAAGATGCCACTCATCATCCCGCTGGCGATGATGTGACACAGGGATCTGCTCAGTTTAGGAATGTCCTTGCCCAGACGGCGGAGCACTTCTATGTACTGGAGGGTGTACTCTACCTCCACCTCCACCATGTTGTGGACAAAGTGCTCGTAGCTGGTGCCCTCCGACCGGGTGAGAAGCAACTTCACCGGCTCCCGGTGGTCGCAGATATAGTCCACCATCCAATGGACACAGTGGAGGACTCTAGCCCCATGTGCTCCGGCTGTTGCTCCTCGGGTAACTCGGCAAAGGATGTCTGAGCCTCCATGAACTTGCCCATGAGGGCGGCGGCGTGAGGCTCCACCATAGGGGCGTTGAACAGGGCCTCCTTGCTGGAGAATAAAATCGTTGCTTACGGTTTGCGCCGGAAAAGATACGCCGCGCCGAAGAGTCCCAGAAGAACACCGCCCAGGATCTGAAAGCCCGTTACCGCGCTCTGCATAAGCAGTACATAGCTCTGGGTGTCCATCCCGCCATAAATCGAAAGATAATTTCCAATATAGGCGTTTCCCAGCGGTACTGCCAGCAGCACCAGCAGCGCACCGGCCACGGCGCCAATCAGATAGAATATTTCCTTCTTCATATTCAACCCTCCGTTCAGTCGATGATTGAAATAAGCTCATGCGGGATCTTCCGAACTTTACAGATCCTTCAGTACCTTTGTCTCTTGCCCGGCTACCGGTAGGGCGCTCATGCTGTGAGGCTCACTCCAAGGGTGGACAGGTTATGTAGCATGGCGGAGGTGGCTGGAGGCAGAATACCCACTACGCCTAGGCCGATGAGCGCCCCGTTGAAGCCGATGACGAAGCGGTAGTTGTTCTGGATGCGGTTCATTAGGGCCATGGCCAGCTGCCGCAGGCGCACCAGCTCCCACAGGCTGTCGGCAGCGATGGTGATGTCGGCGATCTCCCGGGCGATGGCGGCCCCGTCGCTGATTGCGATGCCCGCATCCGCCTCGGAGAGGGCCGGGGAGTCGTTGATGCCGTCTCCTACCATGAGAACAGTATGCCCCTCCCGCCGGAGGGCGGCTACATAGTCCGCCTTGTCCGCGGGGAGCACTCCGGCCTGGAAATCGTCCACTCCCAGCTGTGCCGCGATGGCGGCTGCGGTGCGGGGGCTGTCCCCGGTGAGCATGACGGCGTTTTTCACCCCCAAGCCCCGCAGGGCGAGAAAGCACGTCCTTCGCCTCCTCCCGCAGGGGATCGGAGATACAGAGCACGGCCGAGAGCACTCCTTCGATTGCGAGATAGAGTTGGGAATACTCCGGGGGCAGGGCATCGAACTCTCCTGTTCCGCCCTCCGGGATGGTCACCTTTTCGTCCTCGAAGATGAAGTGGGCGCTGCCGATGCGTACCTGCTCCCCATCCACCGAGCTGGCGATGCCGTGGGCCACCAAATACTCCACCTTGGCGTGGCGCTCCTCGTGGGTGAGCCCCCGGCGGTGGGCCTCCTCCACCACGGCGTTGGCCATGGAGTGGGGGAAATGCTCTTCCAAACAGGCAGCCAGGCGGAGCATCTCCGCTTCTCATCTTTTCCGTTGAAAGGGACGATCCTCGCCACCCGTGGGCAAGCGTGGGTGAGAGTGCCGGTCTTGTCAAAGACGATGGTGTCCGCCTGGGCAACGGCCTCCAGGAACTTGCCTCCCTTGACTGTGATGTGCTCCCGCCCTGCCTCCCGCATGGCGGAGAGCACGGCCAGAGGCATGGCCAGTTTCAGGGCGCAGGAGAAGTCCACCATGAGCACCGACAGCGCTCGTGTCACGTTCCGGGTGAGGACCAGGCTCAACAGGCTCCCGGCGAAGGTGTAGGGCACCAGCCGTCCGCCAGGCTGGAGGCCTTGGCCTCGGCGGCGGACTTCATCTGCTCTGAGCGCTGGATCATCTCCACAATCTGGTCGTACCGGCCCTGACCGGAGGCCTGCTTCACCTCCAGGATGCACTCGCCTTCCTCCACCACAGTGCCGGCGTATACCGCGCCGCCGGGATGCTTGGCCACAGGGACGGACTCTCCAGTGAGGGATGCCTGATTGACGGTGATCTCCTCCTTCCGCTACCACGCCGTCCAGGGGAATGACGCCCCCGGCCCGAATCAGCACCCGGTCGCCGGGCTTTACCTGGCCGATGGGGGTGAGTACCTCGCCGGCCTCGGTTTTCAGCCACACCCGGTCCACATGGAGGGACAGGCTCTCCGCCAGGTCGGCCACAGACTTCTTCCTCGTCCAATCCTCCAACAGCTCGCCGATCTCCAGCAGGAACATCACGGTACCGGCAGTTCCAAAGTCCCGGCGGCAGACGGAGATCCCGATGGAAAGGGCGTCCAGCAGTTCCACCTTGATTTTTCGCCGCCCCAGGCATCGAATGCCTTTGTGAAGGAATGGTACCATGTGCCAGACTACCCGGGCCACCCGCAGCGGGGCGGGCAGGAACAGGGCGGCCGCCCCCTTCATCAGCACCTTGCCCACCAGTTTCCTCCTGAAATTCCCGGTTCAGTGCCCGGATACTGTGACCGGGCAGGGTAACTGACTCCTCTGCCCCGGTCCAGGTGAAGCCGCCGATGGCGGAGAGCACGGTCTCCCGCTCTCCCGCATAAGTCACAATGACGCAGCAAGTACGCTCATGGACCACGGCCTCTCTCGTCCAAGGTTGGCCCTTCAGCCAGGTCTCCAGCAGGTCTGCTTGGCGGAGGGTCATATTTTTCTGCCGGAGCCGCAGGCGCATCCGGCCTCGGCTCTCGTGTACGATGGTCGCTCTCATCATCGATCTCTCCTCATGGAAAAAGGGAGCCGCTTTCCGGCTCCCTTCCGCAGTTTTTCAGGCCTCCTGGCCTTCCACCTGAGCCTCGGCTTCCTTGGCGGCCCGGGCCTCGTTGATGTCCTTGGCAGCGGCCAGAATGTCGGCGGCGTTCTCTTGAGCAGAGGTAACCGTCTCCATTACACAATCCTTCATCCGCAGGCCGGCAGCGGTAATGTGGGTATAGGCCTTCTTGGCGTCTTTGCTGGCAAGCAGCTTTACGCCGGCGGAGCCGAACAGAGCGCCGCCCACGAAGCAGGCCAGTCTGACATAGTGCTTCATCATGGAGAGATTCTTCCTTTCTGCTATGTACTTATTTGCGTTTGTAGCCCGTGATCATCACCATGACCATGCATATCACGGCACCCCAGGCCCAGAAGCGATGCTGTTTCATCAAGATCTCCTCCTGTTGGAAAACAAACATATCTCTTTGCGTATTGAAGTATTATAGCAGACACCCTGTATAACTGCATTGCCAAATCAGCCGAGTAGCTGCCTGTTTAGACATTTTTGCGATACTGGCCCGGTGTCAGCTCCATATTGCTGCCGGAAAGCGGCGATAAATTGACTGACACTGCTATAGCCCACTGCTTTTGCCACTCCTTCCAGATTTAATCCGGACGTGTGCAGCAGTTCCGCCGCCCGTTCCATCCGCCTCTGCCGCAGCCAAGTGTGGACCGGCAGACCATACAGCCGGCGGAATCCCTCCTTAAACGTAGTGGCGGAGAGACAGGCCCGGCGGCTTAGGGCAGGGATGGTGAGAGACTCATCCAGATGCGCTTCCATGTACCGACGGGTCTCCGCCAGAGACCGAACAATATTCCGATTTGGCATCGAACCCAAGGGGATAGTATACGTCTCCTGTTCCTCCTGGGCGGAGAGCAGATAGAGCAGTTCCACCGACTTCCACACGCACCAGCGCGCCTGCTCGCTCTGGGGCAGACGGTCCAAGTTGGCAAAGGCCGCCCGGCTCCAGTGGGTGGGCCCCTCCACGGCGCAGCCGCCCCGGCTGGTCATCCACCGCCGTACCCGGCTTGTGTCCAGGATCAAGCCGCCCAGCAGATTGCAGATAGTTTCCAACTCTCTCGGGCACCCCGGGCGTCTACCGCCACCAGGACGCCAGCCAGAGATGAGTCCACCCGGGCATTGGTCAGCCCAGAGAGGTCAGTGAGAATCAACACCTTCCTGGCGTCAGCTGTCAGGGATGTCCCGTTTCGCCGGGTCAAGGTCACTGATCCCCCCAGGCAGAACAGGGCCTCAAAGTGCAAGGGAGCCAGTTGGAGAGGCATGGGGGAAAGTCCCTCCTCCAGGGAGAACAGACAGGCTCGGGCGCCGGGCATCACCTGAGCCCAGTCTCCCCGATCCGCCAGAAATTCCGCCAGCAATATTCTCCCCCCTCTCCATCTGTCTGCATCCCGGCTCTTTACCAGCTGAACAGCCCCTTCTTTTCCCAAGGCTCCTTCCGGATCTCCCCCACCTCATAGCCGGTGGCGGAAATGGCAGCACGCAGGGCATCCTCGTCCAGGTCCGTCTCTGCAATCACCGTGGTCTCGTTCCTGCTCCGGGACGAGGTGACCTTTTTCACCGGAAAGGCCTTCCGTACCGCGTCGTTCACATGGCTCTCGCACATGCCGCACATCATGCCGTCTACTTGGGCCGTGTACTTCCACATCGTCTATCCCTCCACTGTTTTTAAAGTTCAGTTTGCTGTTTCCAGCATATGCAGCAGCCTCAACGACTTTCGCATCACTGCCGGCATCCTGCTGGAAGATGCGTCAGGGAATGCGTTGCCATATCCATCACTTTCGCCCAACCAGCATCCGAGACTCTCCCAGCATCATCATGGCCGCCCGCCGCTGGGAACCGAACACCTCCGTGGCGGTATCCACCAGCCGCACCTCCTGAAATCCGGCCTCCCGCAGATCCTGGGCAAAGGCCTCCATGTCCCCCCGTACATCCGGGGCTTCATATCGTCATTCAGGGCAAATACCCCACCGGGCTTTAATACCCGCAGGGTCTCCCGCAGCAGTGCTTGCTTATCCGCGCCGGTAATATTGTGATAGACATAGTTGCTTACGACCGCGTCAAAGGTATCATCGGGGAAGTCCAGCTGATGGGCGTCCCCATGCTGAAACCGGCACCGGGTCGCTACACCCTCACTGGCGGCGTTCTTCTCGCACATGGGCTGGCCGTAGCCGTATGCCACGCCCCAATAGTCGATACCGGTGACTTGCGCTTCCGGCCAGGTGAGCGCCGCCCGGATGGACAGGGCGCCGGAGCCGCAGCCCACATCCAGCAGCGTCCCTTGCCATCGAAGCCCAGGTGGGCGAGCAGGCACTGGTGGGTCCGCTCCATCATCCCACCGCCGCCGAAAGCGTATTGTTTGCGTATCCAGCCGCACCAACAGAGCAGGGCCAGAAATGCTGCGGCGGCCACCGAAAAAACCGCTCCTAGCCATGGCAGCCGGAACACTGTGAAGGACAGCACCGCCAGCACAACAGATAGGGCCAGCAGACCGCCGATCATGTAAAAGACCGGGTTGGACATCCAACTTCCATAGTCCTCGCCGTGAGTACCAAGGTGGATCTCCTCATGTCGGGATTTTTCATGTTTCATCCGACCATCTCCTCGTATCATAATTTCTGCAATAACAGTCCCAATCCCGCCTGAGCCGCCGCCAGCAGCGGGCACAGCAAAAGCGGCCACTGGAGCAGATGCTCCGGTAACGCATAATCCTTCATCCATGCCTTGAACTCATAGCCGGGATGTCCCTCTGTGCCAGAGATCACAAAACGGTTTTTCGTCTTTTTCTGGTTCAGCCACACATCAAGGAAAAACAGATCGCCTAGGTTGACCATCATCCACTGGATGTAGCCCGTCAACGCCAGGCGCCAAAAACCATGTGTCCCGCCCGCCACTGCGCTGAGGGCGCCGTAAAGCAACAGCGGGAGCCATTCCCACAAGATGATCCACCGCCAATATCCGGCAGCTTCTCGCTTTGTAGGCGGCTCCTTGGCCGCCTTGATGATGGCGGGCGGATAGCAGGGAAACATCAGCCGGGGCTTATACAGCGCCACCGCCGCGGCAAACAGGTTAAAATAGGCCGCCATAGCGAGCCCGTCCAAGATGCTGCGCGTCCAGTTCATAGAAATCCTCCCGCATTTTTCATAAGGGATCTCTCTTGTTATTTATTGCCTGAACACCCCGCATCCTCCCGGATCGCCAGCACACAGAGCCAGTGTCTTTTCGCATCCCGCTTCACGATGACCTTAGAAAAACCAGCCTCGGTGAGAAAGGTGACAAACTGGCTCCGGTTGAATATCTTCATCCCATCAATGACAGAAAGCCACCTGCTGTCTCGGGGATTTTCTCCGTCCACTTCATTGACGATCAGAAAGATGCCGCCCGGCCGCAAGATGCGGTACACCTCCCGGAAACTCTCCGTGGGGCCGGGCCAGAAATATACCGTTTCAAAGGCAGTCGCCAGATCAAATGCCCTATCCTCGAAAGGGAGGCGAGAAACATCTCCCTGTATGACACGGCAGCGGCCGGCCTGCAGTTCTTCCTGATTGATATTTCTGGCCTTTTCCACGGATATTTCCGAATAGTCCAGGGCGGTGACAGTTGCGGCAGGGTATTTTCGCAGAAGGACCCGGATGTTTCGGCCGCCGCCGCAGCCCAGTTCCGCAATCCTGACGGGACCTGTTTTCGGCAAACAGCCCAGTCCCCAGTCCGCCAGGGCGGCATGGGCATAATTCATGCTGGCTACCATGCACTTGCCCAGAAAACCTTCCGGTTTTCGTGTGTTGCGAAGGAAAGATCGAAAAAGTTCCATAGGCACCCTCATCCCTCAAAATAGGTTAGCAATAACTAACCCGAGAGCAGTATACACCTGCTTAACGCAAAAATCAAGCCCGCCGACTTATTATAGAAGCGGTTTTATTGAGTCGAGCGATACATATTCAGAGCCGTGCGCACTCCCTCTTGACAAGGAGATAGAAAACCCTATATAATTCTTTTACGGTTAGCGACAGCTAACTGCAAGAAATATGAATGGAGGTTGAATCACCCATGTCCCTGATTCAGAAAGAAACTGCCGATTTCACCGTACAGTGCTACCAGAACAACGCTTTCCGAGCTGTCTCCAAGGCGGACATCCTGGGCAAGTGGAGCGTGTTCTTCTTCTATCCTGCCGATTTTACCTTTGTGTGCCCCACAGAATTGGAGGATCTGGCCAATCTCTATGAGAAATTCCAGGCCATCGGCTGCGAAATCTACTCTGTTTCCTGCGATACCCATTTCGTCCATAAGGCGTGGCATGACGCCTCCGAGCGCATTCAGAAGATCCAGTATCCCATGCTGGCCGATCCCACCCATTGCCTGTCCAAGGATTTTGAGGTCTACATCGAGGCCGACGGCGTGGCGGAGCGCGGCAGCTTCATCGTGAATCCGGAGGGGAAGATCGTTGCCTATGAGGTCAACGCCGGCAACGTGGGCCGCAACGCCGACGAGCTGCTGCGGAAGGTCCAGGCCTGCCAGTTTGTGGCGGAGCACGGGGACGAGGTGTGCCCGGCCAAGTGGCAGCCCGGCGCCGAGACTCTGAAGCCCAGCCTGGATCTGGTGGGCCAGCTCTAAGTTATGGTACAGACGGCAAACTTCTATGACGTGGTCGTCATCGGCGGCGGGCCGGCGGGCTTGACCGCCGCCCTATACCTGGCCCGGGCCCGCTACCGGGTCGTGGTCGTGGAGAAGGATCACTTCGGCGGGCAGATCACCATTACCGCGGAAGTGGTCAATTTCCCCGGGGTGGAGCGAACCAGCGGCGCCGCGCTCACGGAAACGATGCGGAAACAGGCCGAGTCCTTCGGTGCGGAATTCCTCCTGGCGGAGGTCACCGAACTGGATCTGAGCGGTGATGTGAAGACTGTGCGCACTGGGCGTGGCGATTTGAAATGCTTCGGCGTCCTGCTGGCCACTGGCGCCCATCCCCGTATGGTGGGCTTCCAGGGGTGAAGCAGCAGTTCCGGGGGCGGGGAGTGGCCTACTGCGCCACCTGCGATGGAGAATTCTTCACCGAGAAGGACGTCTTTGTGGTGGGCGGCGGCTTCGCGGCCGCCGAGGAGAGCGTGTTCCTTACCAAGTACGCCCGCCACGTGACCATCCTGATCCGGGGCGACGGATTCACCTGCGCCCAAGCCACGGCGGACGCCGCCCGGAACCACGAGAAGATCACCGTCCTCACCAACACAGTGGTGGAAGAGGTGTCCGGTGACACCGCCCTGCGGTTCATCCGCTATCGCAACACAAGAACCGGCCAGGTGACCAAGCACCACGCGGCGGATGGGGAGACCTTCGGCGTCTTCGTCTTTGCCGGATATGAGCCAGCCACAGAATTGGTACAGGGCCTGGCGGATCTGAATGAGCAGGGCTATGTCCTCACCGACCGCAGTCAGAAGACCACGGCGGACGGCCTGTATGCCGCGGGTGATGTGTGTGTCAAGCCTCTGCGGCAGGTGGTCACCGCCGTGGGTGACGGCGCTTTGGCCGCCACCGAGCTGGAGCGGCTGTGCGCCGCCATGCAGGCCAGGACCGGCCTCCATCCTCAGCCGCCGACCAGCCGGGCTGAGGAGCCGGCACCCGGCGAAAACAGGCAACGGCCTTTTCACAGGGGATATGCTCTCTCAGCTCCACACGGTGTTCGCCCGGATGGCCGCGCCATTGATCCTGCGGATCTTTCTGGATGAAACGCCCCTGTCTGCCGAGCTGCGGCAATACATGGAGGAGCTGGCGGCACAGAGCGGTAAATTATCTGTTGAAGTGGGTGACCCCGCCGATACGGATCATCTGCCCTGCGTCCGGGTGTTCCGGGTGGACGGCAGCTGGACGGGCCTTGCCTTCCACGGCGTCCCCGGCGGCCACGAGTTCACCTCTTTCGTCCTCGGACTCTATAACGCCGCCGGGCCGGGACAGGCTTTGGACGAAGAGAGCCGGGCCGCGATCCAGGCGCTCCAGAAAGCCAGACGGATTTGCAGATCCTGGTCTCGCTGTCCTGCACCATGTGTCCGGAACTGGTGACGGCGGCTCAGCGCATTGCCGCGGAAAATCCGAACATCACCGCCCAGGTCTACGACCTGAACCACTTCCCCGACCTGCGGGAAAAGTACCAGGTCATGAGCGTCCCCTGCCTGGTGGTCAACAGCGGGGAGCAGGTCTCCTTTGGCAAGAAGAGCATCCGGCAACTGTTGGAATTGCTGACTTAACGGAGCCAGCGGTACCCATCATCAATATTGCGCGGAGAAGATTAGAAAAGAGGCGGTACGATGAACGAGGCAGTACAGTCTTTGGGATATGGCTTGGCCGCTTTGCTGTTCTGTACTGTCATCTGCGCGATCTGTCAGATGATTAAAAAGCTCGCATATTGGTTCTTACACCATGAGAAGCCACAGTCTCATGGTGGCCACAAAAAACAGCTTTGACGCGAATACTGTGCAGCGTCAAACAGAAAGTCCATTTCTCTTCGGGGGATAAAGCTTATGTCAGAAGACCTGGTCATTCGCCACTGCGCCCCGACTTTGGCAGGGATCAAAACCGGAAACCTTTTTTCCTGTGCCTGCCCATGCAAAGCCGCGCTGACAAAAGAACTATGCCGCTTGAACAGGAAGCTGGTTCCCAAGGGAATCCGCATCCTGCCGCTGAAGGTCCGGAAAGGCCGTGCCCTTATCTATGTCTACCGGCCCAATGCGCTGGAGTGTGATCTGGCAGATCACTGTTCCAGGGGGACTGCTCCTGCAATATGGTTATACGCCGGAAGATTCCAACCGGTGTGTGATCCACCTGATCCAACGTCTGCGGTCGGACGGAGAATTCCCCCATGAGATCGGCCTGTTTCTGAGCTATCCGCCGGAGGATGTCCTGGGTTTCATTCTCAATAAAGCGTGCAATCACAAGTGCGTTGGCTGCTGGAAGGTCTATGGCGACGAACAGACGGCCAAAAACATCTTCCGAAAATACGAGGAATGCAGCAGAATCTACTCCCGGCAGTGGCAGCAAGGGAAATCCATCGAGCAGCTCACCGTGGCTGGCTGATGTTTTCCAAATCCAAGAAAATTAGAAAGGTCGTTGAGTCTTATGAGTAAAGTTGCAGTTGTGTATTGGAGCGGCACGGGAAACACCGAGGCCATGGCCATGGCGGTGGCTGAAGGCGCCAAGGGCAAGGGCGCCGAGGTATCTGTGATCACCGCCGCAGAGTTCTCCCCGGAGCAGGTCAGCGAATATTCCGCCATCGCCTTTGGCTGCCCCTCCATGGGGGCGGAGCAGCTGGAGGAGAGCGAGTTCGAGCCCATGTTCACCGCCTGCGAGGGCAGGCTGAGCGGGAAGAATATCGCTCTGTTTGGCTCCTACGGCTGGGGCGATGGCGAATGGATGCGCAGCTGGGAGTCCCGCTGCAACGACGACGGCGCCAATCTGGCCTGTGAGAGCGTGATCTGCAACGAGGCTCCGGACGAGGAGGCCTTGTCGGCCTGCCGGGCCCTGGGTGCGGCCCTCGCCTGAGAAAAAACAGAGGCGCCGGCATCCTTCATGGTCATCTACTCGTTTCTCTCAACACATTTGCTCCTCGCGGGGACTTGCAATCTTTTGCGGGTTGTAGTATCTTATGGTTAGCAGATACTAACCACAAAAGAGGCATTGCACCATGAAGGAATCTGAATTGGCTTTTTGGCAGAAGACTGCCCGGCATTATACCAGGTCCATGGACCGCTCCGCACCGCTGTACGCGGCGGTGTGTGAGCGGATCCGGCCCCATCTCTCCCGGGATATGAACCTGCTGGAGCTGGCCTGCGGCACAGGGCAGTTGTCCTTTCCGCTCTCGCCCCATGTCCGGCTTTGGGAGGCCACGGACGCCGCTCCCGCTATGATCCAGGAGGCGAAAAAGCGGATCGGCTCCTCACGCCTCCACTTCTCTGTCCAGGATGCCGCCCATCTGCCCTACGCGCCGGAGTCCTTCGACGCGGTGGTCATCGCCAATGCCCTGCACATCCTGCCGGAGCCGGATCGCGTGCTCCGGGAGATCCAGCGGGTTCTGAAACCGGGCGGATGGTTGTTTGCCCCTACCTTTGTCCACGGCGGAGGGCGGCTGGCAAGGCTTCGCACCTGGTGTATGGAGCGAACCGGTTTCCATGTTTACCACCGCTGGAACGCTGGAGAGTTTGTCTCCTATCTGTCCATGCGCGATTTCTGGGTGGTGGAGCACGCACTGCTGGGCGGCCGTGTGCTGCCCCTTTGTTGCGCCGCCTGCCGGTGGACACCGGCGGAACGGATCACCGCGCAGAGCAGGAGTGAAGGACGCCTGCACGGGAGATATCCAGGAACAGGACTGGGAACCGCTGAATAGGGGGGATTGTTTTGAAACGGTGGAAAACGGTTCTGGCTGCGCTTGCTATCTTTTGCCTGCTAACCGGCTGCGGGATGATGAATCACGGGGATGCAGAAAGCGAGTCACCGTCCCCGTTGGAGGGACCTGCGGCAACGGAAGGATTCACGCCGGCAGCAGACTCCACCTGGGGAGACCTGTTCCGTCACTTTGACCCGGAGGGTTTTCCAAACTTCCAGCGGATGTTCAATCTGAATTTGACCGCACCTTGCTGACAGAACAGTCTCCCCAACTCGTCTTGAAAGAGGGCGGGAAGTGGACATTCAGTGGCAACCGTTTCGGAATAACTGAAGTAGGACTCACATACGAGGAGCACGATCATGGTGTTTACGATTCGGCCATACGCGGAAAGAGACGCCGCGGCCTGCGGCGAGTGCCTGTATGAAGGCTTTTTACGGCCCCCTATAGATCATTGCGACAAGATCCTGCTGCGGGACTATGCCCAGGTCTTGATTGAAAAATGCAACTTCACCTATGTCGCGGAGGCGGAGGATGGGCAGGTCGTGGGGTTCGTCTGCGGGAAATACGACAAAGCCTTCGACCGAACTTTGGCAAACCGATATGGGTGCAAAAGGCACTATGGCTTGTGGTGCAGGATGTTTCTCAAATACTATTTGAAGCTTTATAAAATGTCGGAGCCTTTTCAGAAACAATGGGATCATTTCTTCTCCCAATTACAGGAGCGGGACAGCAAGACCTTCGGAGCCTGCGACCTGGAGCTTGTGGCGCTTTCGTCCAAGACAGCCTATCGGAAAGGGCTTGGGACGGCCTTGGTCACACAGTTTCTGTCCAGAGCCAGGGCCGACGGCGCGGACACCGTGCGCCTGCTGACCAATACGCTGGCGTCATGGGAATTTTATGAAAAGCGCTGCTTTGCAAAAGTGGCCGAAAAGCCGTTCCGGGATGGCTCCGGGAACCGGACCATCATCTATGAATACCAAATCAAGGAGACACGCAGCGCATGAGTTACGAAAATTGGAAAGATCAGGCGCCCAACTTCCAGGTCGTCGATGTACGCCATCTGCAGGGGAACTTTTTCCCGGGCCTGAAGCAGAAAGCAATGGGACTGGAAGTAGGCGAGGGCTTCACCGTCATCCAGACCTTTGAGCCCCACCCGCTCTACGCTGCCATGGAGGCCCTTGGGTTTGAACACCACACAGAACAGGCCGGGCCGGCGGAATTTCGTGTCTCGTTCTGCCGCGTGGAGAAAAAGGACAGCGGGGAGGATACGCCCTTCAAGCCCCTCGCCCTGCTCAACTACCCGATGATCGACGAGGAGCTGGGCCGGATCGCGGCGGACTTCTGGTCGCTGACCTGGCAGAGCGAAAAGCGGACGCTGCCTTATGAAATGCGGCTGCTCCTCTCCCTGGCCAACGCCGTGGGCGCCGGACGGATGCGGCAGGCCACAAGAGAGCTGATCAAAGCCTATGCCTGCGGGGTGGAGTCCGCGGCGCTGGACGATGTGTTTGAACTGCTGGCCTGGAACCAGGGGATCGGCTATTTCAGTTCGGAAATTGGTCCCTCTCCCCTGTTTCAAGCCTATAAACTGATCAAGCAGCAGGAAAAACAGGGGGCGGAGCGGCCCCGGATCTGCCAGATGCTGCGTGAAAAATTCGGTGAGAAGAACGCGGAGGTAACGGTTCTTTGAGCCGCGTCATGAAAAAAGTGGATGCCCTTCCGGCATCCACTTTTTCTGCTTTTCTGCTTTTGTTGTACCCTTGCCGGCACGTCGGGGGTTCAGGACAGCTCCAGCCGCTGCACAGCGCCCAAGGCCTCCAGCTCCGCCGGATCGTGGGTGACGAACAGCACCGTCCTTCCGGCGCACCGGCGGCGGGTATCCGCCATAACGATCTCCTTGGTCTCCTGATCCAGGCCCTTAAAGGGCTCGTCCAGGAACAGCAGGTCGTACTCTGCCAACAGGCCCGGAGGATGGCCACCCGGCGGCGCATCCCGCCGGACAGCTCCCGGGCGGGCTGGCGCTGACAGTCCGTCAGTCCCACGGCCGCCAGAGCCTCTGCAGCCGCCGTCCGGCTCAAAGCCGGGGTCACCAGGCGGAGATTGGAGACCGGATTCAGGTTCTCGCACAGCCGGTCCTCCTGGAACACCGCGCTCAGGCGCAGGCCCTCCAAGCCCGTGATGGTCCCCCGGTCCTGTGTCTCCAGCCCCATGAGGATCCGCAGCAGGGTGGTCTTGCCCGCACCGGAGGGGGCCATGAGCCCGGTGACCTGCCCCGCCGGCAGAACGGCGGAAAAGTCCCGGAGAACCTGTTTCCCGTCAAAGGCCTTGCACAGGCCCCGGATCACAATATCCCTGCATGGCTCACATCCTCTCCAGCGCGCGTTCTCCCCCACTTCAGAAGGATCAGGAATACCTTTTCAAAGACCAGACTCACCAGCACGATCACCAGCGTCCAGGCGAACAGATCCGGCGTGTTCAAGTAGACCTTGGCCTGCTGGAGCTGTTCGCCGATGGAGCCGTCTGGCATGCCAATGACCTCGGCCGCGATGCCCGCCTTCCAGCACAATCCCAGGGGGCGGAGCCGCAGGCGGACCGGAAGTATGGGAGCACCTGGGGCAGATACACGTAGCGGATGCCTCGGAGTGCGGGGACGCGGAACACCCGGGCCATCTCCAGCAGCTGCGGATTGGCGGCCCGGATGCCGCCCAAGAGTTGGTATAGAGGACCGGCAGGACGATCAGGAAGGAGATCAGCACCGCCAGATTCTTGGAGGAAAACAGGATCAGCGCCAGAATGATGAAGGAGGCCACCGGAATGGACTTGATGGCCAGGAGGGCCGGCGCCAGTAGCTCCTCCACCCGGCGGAACCGGGCGGACAGTGCGGCCAGCAGGGTCCCGGCTGCTACTCCCAGCAGGAAAGCCCGCTGTGATGCGCACCAGGGGAATACCCGATGGCGCCCCAAAATCCAGCGTGGGAACCAGTTCCGTCAGCCGTGCGAGCACGCGGAGCGGGGAAACCAGGATGATGCGCTGATCAATGGCCATGGCCCCGCCTGCCAGAGGAAGCAACCAAAAGATACCGCCCAGGCCCGTATGGTTCGGCGGCCTTTCATGGAAAGTCAGCGGCTGAAGTAGAAGGCGTCGTCAGGCAGGGCGCCGCCCACGGACTGAGGATTCTGCTCGAACAATACCGACAGATAGCCGGACAGCTTCTCCTTCATCTCGGCTCCCTCGATGAAAACAATATTGCACTCCGGCAGGGCTTTCTGAGCCACTTCGGCGGTGACGATCTCATACTGGCCCACCATCTGGGCGGCCTCCTCCACGTTGGAGTTGACATAGTCCACCGACTCCTGATAGTGGTCCAGGAAGGCAGATACCACCTCCGGATGCTCCTCTACAAAGGCGGTCCGGGCCACCACCACGCCAGTGACCAGGGTGGAGGGCGTCTCGCTGTCAGCCTGAAGGGCGTCCCACTCCTCCGTCAGATCCAGCGCCACCCGCAGGCTCTCGCTCTGGGCCTGGGCGGTGGTGACGAAGGGCTGGGGCAGCATGGCGATGGCGTTCTCCTCCGCCATCAGGGCGGAGAGGCACTCCGCCTGTTCGCTCTTCCACTCAATGGTCACATCAGTGGAGGGGTCGATACCGTTCTGGGTCAGCACATAATTGAGGGCGGCCTCCGGCGTGTTTCCCTTGCCGCTGGCGTAAATGGTCTTGCCCCGGAGATCCTCCACGGAGTGTACCGTGTCTCCGCTCTCCACGATGTAAGAGCACGCCCAGCGTATTGATGGCCAGCACCTGCACGCCGCCCTCGGTGTTGTTGTAAAGGACAGAAGCCAGGTTGGCGGGGACGGCGGCGATATCCGTGGTCCCCTGCGCCAGGGCGGCAGACACCTCATCGGTGGCGGCGGTGATTGTGAAGTGATAGTTATTGTCTGTGACGTTCCACTCCGTCCGCTTCATTCATGAACATCCACCATGCCCATTGCGGTGGGGCCCTTCAGGGCCATAACATTGACATCGTCGATCCACCGGATCGGCCATCTCTGGTCCGTCACGTCGGAGGGCGTGCTGCTCGAACCGGGCGTTTCCGAGGTGCCGGCATCCCCGGCGGTGGAGCAGCCTGCCAGCAGCGCGGCAGACAGGGACAGGACAGCAGCAGAGAGAGCAATTTTTTTCATACCGTTGTTCCTTTCTATTTGTTTCTTATTTTGTGTTTGAGGGGTGCTAGAGCAGTTCTTCCAGCAACGGGCGGTCCTGGATCCGAATGGAATTCCCATCCACTGAAACCGCTCCCATAGATTGAAGGACAGACAACTCCCGGAAAAGGGCGGCACGGCTCATCCCTAGACGGCGGGCCAGATCCTCCCGAGATCCGGCGAGCCTTACCACGCCCTTCTCATCCTGCCGCTCCAGGAGATGGGCAATGAGCCGGCCGCGGCAGGACTGCATCGTAAGCAGCTCGATGCGCCGGAGCAGGAACTGGAGCTTCCGGTTGCACAGGGCCGCATAGCGCATGGCAAGTCCTGCATCCTGCTCCATACAGGAGAGTAGGACCGCCTTAGGAATATATAGGACTTCTGTCTCTTCCCCGCATCGCAAGACCGTTTCCAGCTCGGCGCTGGCCATCAGATTACAGACGCCGAAACACTCCCCCGCAGTCAGGGCATTGAGCTGCACATCCTTGCCATCCAGTGCCACGGAATAGACCTCCACCCGTCCGGACACGATCATCCCCACGGATGAAACGCCGCCCGGCCTGTCGCTGATGATCTGGCCCGCACGGAACCTCTTTGAGGTCACCTGCTCCGGCGGTAGGGATGCGCCCGCCAAAAAGGGTGACGATGCCAGTTTTTCCTGTATGATCATTCGCTCCAGATCACGCCCCTCCTTGGTTAGCCATCGCTAACCTACTGCTACATTCTACCCTGAACCCACACCGCAAGTCAAGAAAAAAAGGTTGCCGGCCAGTCTCACCTGATACTGACAAGCCTGCATCTCCTGTGGTAAGCTATCGCTAATCAATCGAATTCCAAGATTGGAGGCTCACAATGCCGCGTCAAGTGCTCCTTTTCTCCGGCGCTTCCGCCGTGGGAAAGACTTCTGTTCTGAAAAGCCTGCTCCCGCTGCTGGCCCACGGCGGCATGGCGCCCTGCGTGTGCAAGATCGACTGTCTGAAAACCGGGGACGCGGATGTCTTTCAAAGCCTGGGGCTTCCCTGTGTCACCGGTTTGAGCGGAGATATCTGCCCGGACCACTTCCTGGTCTCCAACCTGCCGGAGCTGTGGGGGTGGGCGGACCGCCTGGGGCGGGACGCCCTGGTCATTGAAACGGCCGGACTGTGCCACCGCTGCTCCCCGGCTACGGAGCACATGGCCGCTGGCTGTGTGCTGGACTGCACCGCCAGCTGCAGGGCGCCGGGGCAGCTGGGTCCCATGCTCACTCAGGCGGACTTTGTGGTGCTCACCAAGATCGACATGGTGTCCCAGGCGGAGCTGGAGATCATCTCCTGGCAGATCCGCGTCCTCAACCCATCCGCGGCACTGTTCCCAGTGGACGGGCTGGCCGGTTACGGCACGGATCTGCTGGCACAGTGGCTGCTGGCCCGGCCGGTATGCACCGGTTTCGAGAGGGACGCCCTCCGACACACCATGCCCAGCGGCGTATGCTCCTACTGCGTAGGCGAGCGGCGGGTGGGCAGCGCGTTCCAGCAGGGCGTGGTGGGTAAAATTTCCTTTGAGGAGGCGCCGGTATGCGGAGTGTGACCATCCTGGCCGGTCGTGGAAAAGACGGCCGACCGGAGCCCTTTGACTCCATATCCCTGGAACGCGGGGGGCTATACACCATTGTTGGCAACACCGGCTCCGGAAAGTCCCGGTTCATCAAGGACATCGAGCAACTGGCCTGCGGAGACTCCATCACAGGCCGCCGGGTCCTGCTGGACGGAGTGCCGGTCCCACTGGCAGAGCGGCAGAGCACATCCGCCCATCTGGTGGCCCATTTGGGCCAGAATATGCGCTTTGTGCTGGATGTCAGTGTGGAGGAGTTTCTTCAACTCCACGCCCGCTGCCGTGACCGGAGGGCAGCCCCGGCAGAAGTTCTGGCCCTTGCCAATGAAATCACCCCAGAACCGGTGGCTCTCCGGCAGGGGCTGAACCAGCTCAGCGGCGGCCAGTCCCGTGCGCTGATGATTGCGGATATCGCCCTGATCTGTGACAGCCCTATTGTCCTCATTGACGAGATTGAAAAACGCGGGCATCGACAAGGAGCGGGCGCTGGGCCTGCTTCAGAAGAGCGACAAGCTGGTGCTGGTTGTCACCCACGATCCCCACACAGCCCTGATGGCCCGGCGGCGCATCGTTCTGGCCGGCGGCGCGGTGACCGCCGTGGTGGAGCGCACCGCCGGAGAGGCTTCCCTCTATGAAGCGCTGGGCAGGGCTTATAGGGAGCAGCGGCGCTATCAGACTCAACTGCGGAAAGGAGCCTGTCTGGCATGACGTCTATTTTGCTCTATTGGAACCACATCTGCGTCCTGCACCGCCAGGAGAAGGCTTTCCTGGAGGACCTGGCCCAACGGCTATGGGGGGACGGCATCCGGCTGGAGGTGCGCTATTTCGGTCTGGGCTATCCGGAGCATATGTCCGAGTACCTGGCCCGGCCGGACGCCATACTTCCGGACCTCATCGTTTCCGCCGATCTGGAGGTGTTTGAGGATCTGCGGATTTTCTCCAAATTTAAGTCGGATCTCTATCCGGCGGCCGACTGGATCCCGCTGCGGCAGAGTCCCATGCTGAACGCGGTACAGCGGAGCCCCTGTCTTCTGCCCTTTGTCTCCATCCCGCTGGTGTACTATACCCGGGAGCCGGAGGCCTGTGCCAAGACCTCTCTGCCGGATTGGCGCGGGCTAGCTTTCGGGGGCATCAACAATTCCGCGGCAAAAACGGTGGTAAAGTCCGTGTGGGAGCGGTGGGGCCAGGTGGCCGCCGCCAAGCTCCTGGGGGAGAGTCTGGTGGCCGATATGCCAATCGGGGCCTTTCAGGCGGTGCGTCAGGGGCAGACCAGCACCGCCCTGGTTCCCTCCCTCTATGCCCTCCGGGCGGACGGCCGGGAGACCTTTCTCCGCGTCCCCCAGGAGGGGCCGGTCCTAATCCCCTCTTATCTCTGCGCCTGTGCTTCCGCGCCGGAGTGGGCGGCCCGCCGGGTGGCAGAGCGCATTCTCTCCCATGAGCTTTGCGATTTCTATGCGACAAACGGGGATCTGATCGTCTACCCCTGCCTGCACCGGGCGGCGCAGCGGACAGGAGGCCGATTACGCCCTCTGTCCATCCGCTGCATGGCTGGAACATCTTTCTCATGTGGATTTCTACCGGCTCTATTGCACCAAACTGCCTTCCGCAATCGAGTTTGCCTACGCCTGACAGAAACAGAAGGAGCTTCCCGTTTATGGTTGGGAAGCTCCTGCTCTTTACTTCACTTCAACCGCTCCCAGGTGGCCACTGCCTAGGAAACCCGGAATATCCTGTGCGCCGAGTGGAACACGGACTTACGGATGGCGGAAACCGCGGAGAAGGTAGGCTATAAAAACCTGAGCAAATTGGCGGCAGTCCTTATCAAGCAGTTCGGCTGTCCGCCACTGGAGCATCACAGAAGGGCACGGCTCGAATGAGCTGTGCCCTTCCTCTTGCAAGTCGGTTTCGATTTTATAGGGGCCTGCCGCTGTTATCGTTCCAGCGTCCGGTCGATCCAGTTCAGAATCAAGTCCAGCATATATTTAGTGTTACCCATGTTGCAGTGGGCCTGGCCGTTCAGCGCCCGACCGGGCACCGCAAACTCCAGGGAGCGGGTGTTTTTCAGCAGGTCGATCTCCTGCTTGTAGAGGGCGAAGTCCACCAGCAGATCCTCCCGAGCGCTGAGAAGCAGCACATCCTGGGTGATCCGCTCCGCTACCGGCTCAATGGTGAAGGCCCGAGCTTTTTGCAGATACTCGTACACATCGGAGGTGCCGTAGGCGTAGTTGGAGTGCTGGATGGACCAGCGGAACAGCGGCTCCCGCTCCGCCAGGCCGGCGTAGAGGTCCAGGATAGCCTCCCGGTTGTTCTCGTCCAGCCAGTGCTCCAGTTTCGCCCGGATCTCCGCCGGCTTATCTGCCATCAACGCGCCATAGATGCTGGGCAGCACGCTCCAGGACACCACACGCCGGATGCGCGGCTCCATGGCCGCCGCCCGCATGCAAAGCTCCCCGCCCGAGAGAGACGCCGATGATGGTCACATCTTCCGCTCCGTAGTGATCCAGCACTGCGCCCACCGGCTTTTCCCACTCCGGTGTGAAGGTCAGGCCGGATTTCCGCAGGGCCGCCCCCTGGCCGGGGCCCCTCAAAAGCCAGCACCGTATAGCCGCCCTGGGCCAGGTACAGCAGGGCGTCGGTGAACTCCTCCAGCAGGGAGTCGTTGCCGCCATGGAACAGGATTGCGCCCTTGGAGGTATCTGCGGGCACGATCCGCCAGCAGGGCAAAACGCCGTCCGCATAGGGCACCTCCTCCCGGTGGATGGGGCCGCCCTGCTCCGCAAACAGGTAGGTAAAGTGTGTATAGAAGATCTCCCTGGCCCGGTCATAAGCAGCATGACACTCCGGGGTGTCCGGCGCCATGAAGAACTCCGCCATTCGGAGATATCCGGCGGCGGCCGCCCAGTCCTCCCCGGGCTTCCGCCTGGGCGGAGAGCTCCTTTAAGCCCCGCTCCCAAGAGGGGAAGTCCGTAATCTCCCCGCCCCCGGGCCTGGATCTCCGCCGAGTCTCCGTGGTTCCACATGACCACTCGGTTGAGCTGGAAATCAAAGAGCGGATGGTCGTTGAAGTGATAAGTCCCTCAGGAAATGTCATGACAGACATGGCAAATGCCCCTTTCTTCTTGTAAGATAGGGGCATTGTAACAGTAGCCTGTCTCATTTACTTCTGTTCATCTGCTGTTTTGGTCCGGCCCAGGCCGGCCAGGAAAATCTGCTTCACCTCTGTCATGGACATACCGTACAGCTTCCGGCTGGTGTCCGCCATGTGGGAGGGAGTGGCAAAGCCCGCGTCCATGCAGACCTGGGTGAGAGATCGTCCCGTATCCAGCAGATAGAAGGCCCGCTCCAGCTTCAGGTTCGCCAGATAGAGATGGGGGATATTCCGGTGTCCCGCCGGAACAGGTGAGTCAGGCGGCTGGGAGACAGGTGGACGGCCCGGGCCACTTCCCGAATGGTCAGCTGCTCCAGAGCGGGGGCCGCTTTCATGTAGGCTGCGGCCTCCAGCACCCGCGGGTCCTCCGCGGAGCGTGCTCTTCCTGCAATCCGAGCAGCCGCTCGGTTTCGGCAGCGGCGGCGGCCGCATCCGTCTCCGTGCGTACATCTCGCCACCGCTTCCCTCACCCTGGAGGAAACAGACGCATCCAGTGCCCGCCAAGGAGCACCCTGCAAAGGGTGTGCTTCACACAGCGGCTCATAGGGGTCAGCTCGTCGATGAACACCACCAGAGGTCGGATCCTCGCTCAGTATCGTGTGGGGGACGTCAGATCCAATAGCGATGCCCGCCGTCTCCACGGATTTGCCATTCACCAGGGCGGTGAAGGGCCGCTCCAGGGCAAATACCAGATGGGCGGCGAAATGCCGATGCTCCGCCGGAGAGGGATAGCTTGCCTGGATGTAGTAGCAGTCACTGACACGGAAAATAAAGGGTTCGTTCATCAGGAACTCACCCCGTTTCTGGCTTGAAACTCCATCCGCACGATTTGCAGCTTCATCGGCCCGTCGGCGATCCCGGCCAACAAACGATGGATATTACGGATTCCCGGACCCCGTAGATCCTGATAGCCCAGCATATAGCCCCGGCTGGATACGGAGATGCGGTTCGACCAGGACGTCAATTCCTTCTCCGCGTCCCGGACGGAGAAATACGCCCCCACATCCCGGATACCCGCCTGCTTCACCCAGGTCTTCAGCATCAGCTTCACCGCCGTCGGCCCGGCGGCGTCGAATACCAGCCGCCCGCCCGGAAATCGCTCCGCCATGGCCGCGCAGAGGGAGCGCACCTGCTCCGTCCGGAAGTAGTAAAACACGCCGGCGGCAAAGAACACCGCCCCGTCCTCTGCCGGCGTGTCGATGGCATCGAACCAGGAGAAGTCGTTCAGGTCGGCGGCAAGGTTCTTCTCCCGCTCCCCAGCGGGGAGCAGCGCCTCCCGCACCGCCATGACGTCGGGCAGGTCGATGTTATAGATGCGGCACTGCCCGTTGTCACAGGAGCGGCCGGTCTGGTCCAGTCCGCAGCCCAGATTGACCACGGCGGCCTGGGGATGGGTGCTCAGGTAGTCCCGCACCTCAAAGGCCAGGTCGCCCTGGCGCATGGCCACCTCCAGGGCGCCGAAGGTCTGGAGCAGGCCGCCGGATTTTTGCTCCAGGGCGGAAAAATCATAGTCGATTTGCTCCAGCAGCTCCGCTGCCGTCTGGTCGGCAAACAGGTGGGGGAACTTTCTGGTACACAGCGCCCGGCCGTACAGAGGGATCACCAATGTCTCCTGGATGGAATTCTTTTCAATGGGGTACCGCATATATCCCCTCACTTCCTGCCCACCAGCAGGGCGGAACCGGAGAGAAACAGGGTCTTTCCCTCCCAGGGCGTCATAAAACTTCCGTACGCCGTGGGGAGCAGCCGCGCCTCCTGAAAGCCCTCCTCCCGTAGTCTGCGGAGGAAATCGTTCATATCCCCGTACCGGGAGGGCTCCATCAGGTCATGAATGGCGAACACGCCGCCCTTTTTCAGCACCCGCAGGGACTCCAGCAGCAAGGCCCGCTTGTCCGCGCCCATGACGTTGTGGTAGACATAGTTGCTGGTCACTGCGTCGAAGGTCTCGTCCGGGAAATCCAGATGGCGGGCGTCGCCTTGCTGGAAGGTGAGCATTGCTCACCTCCTCGCCCGGGCGTTCCGCTCACAGAGCTTCCGGCTGTAGGAGGCGTATTCCACGCCCCAGCGGTCGATGCCCACCATGCGGCCCTGGGGGTTCCGTTTGGCACAGGCGATGGTCAGCGCCCCGCTGCCGCACCCCACATCCAGGCCTACGCCGCCCTCCGGGAGCGTGATGTATGCGGCGATGCCCTCCACGATCTGCCGGGACAGCTGCCGCCCGCCCTCGTAGGAAAACATCGCCGCCCATCGACCCTCGGATCATGGACAGTGCCAGAGAGGAGTTCCGGACGCTGGGCTTTGAGCAGGCTTCCCTGAAATCCATCTGCCAGCGGGCTGGAGTGACAACCGGCGCCCTTTATAAGCGTTACGCCGGAAAAGAGGAGCTGTTTCGCGCTGTGGTGGCGGATACGGTGGCGGATTTGGATGCTGTTTATGAGGAGCGGACGGCGGTGCCGGCATCCGCCTCTCCGACGAAGACCTGATCCGGGCGTGGTATATGGATGAGGAATACATGCTGTGGTGGTTCCGCTTTCTCAATGAGCGGCGGGATGGCTTTGTGCTGCTGCTCACCGGAGCGGAGGGCACCGCTTACGCCAATTTCCAGCACGACTGGGTGGAGAAAATGACGGAAGGCACCTGGACCTACTACGCCGAGGCCAGACGCCGGGGCTTGTGTACGGTGGATATGACGCAGGAGGAGCTTCATGTGGTCCTGTCCGCCTTCTGGACCACCATTTACGAGCCCTTTATCCACGCCTTCGCCTGGCCGGAGATCCAGCGCCACTGCACTTTGGTCTGCCGTCTCTTTGACTGGTACGCCGCCCTGGGATTCCCCAAGGGGTGAAAAACGCCTCTGCGGAGGCTTTTTTCTCGCTAACAAGTTAGCGATAACTAACTAAAAAGGAGTGATACTGTGTTTCAAAAAAGTCCTGCGCTACACTGGACGCCACCGGAAGACGACTTATGCCTCCATTCTGGTACTGGTGGCCGGCGTGGCCATGAGCGTGCTGCCCTATTTCTTCCTCTATCGCCTGCTGAGACCCCTGCTGACTGGGGGCAGTCTCACATTGGAGGAAACCTTATCCAGCGCCGGGGCCATGGCTCTGTGCATGGTCCTCTACGGCTTTCTCTATGTGGAGGGGCTGGCTCTGTCTCATCGCTCCGCCTATCATACTTTGGAAAACCTCCGGCTCCATCTCCAGAGCAAGCTGGAAAAGCAGCCCCTGGGCGCGATCCAGGAGAAGGGCGTTGGCGTCTGGAAGAAGATGTTCATTGACGACATCGAGAGCATTGAGCTGCTGCTGGCCCACGCCCTGCCGGAGGGGTTGGCCAATCTGGCGGTGCCGGTGGTGGTATTTGCGGCCATGTTCCTCACGGACTGGAAGCTGGGTCTGCTTTCCCTCTGCTCCCTTCCGCTGGGCGTGCTGGCCATGGGCATGATGTACCGCGCCGGCACCAGCAAGATGGGGGCCTACTACGCCTCCGCCCAGAAGATGAACAACACCATCGTGGAGTACATCAACGGCATGGAAGTGGTGAAAGTCTTCAACCGGGACGGAGAGTCCTATCACCGCTTTGAGACCGATGTAAAAAACTACCGTGATTTTACTCTGGATTGGTTCCGGGCCTGCTGGCTGTGGATGGCCCTCTACACCAGCATTTTGCCCTGCGTGGCGCTGGTGCTGCTGCCAGCCGGCGGCTATCTGGTGCTCGCCGGCGCCTCTACCTTGCCGGATTACGCCCTGGTACTGTGTATGTCCTTCGCCGTGGGACCGCCTCTGATCCGAGCCATGAACTTTATGTCGGTGATGCCCCAGCTGAGCTACAAGATTGACCAAATGGAATCTCTGTTCAATATTCCGCCCCTGAAAGAAGGAAAAACGGATTTCAACGGAAACGATTTGCAGATCCGCTTTGAGAATGTGCGGTTTTCCTACGAAAAGGACGAAGTCCTCCACGGCATCTCCTTCTCTGTCCCACAGGGGAGCCTCACTGCTTTGGTGGGAGAATCCGGCAGCGGGAAGTCGACCCTTGCCAAGCTGCTGGTCCACTTTTACGATGTGACGGACGGACGCATCACGCTGGGGGGGCAAGACCTGCGAGAGATGTCCCTCGCCTCTCTGAATGAGCAGATCTCCTTCGTCGCGCAGGAGCAGTTCCTGTTCAACATGAGCTTGCTGGAGAACATCCGCCTGGGAAGACCCGGCGCCACCGACGAGGAGGTGCTGGCGGCGGCGGAACGAGCCCAGTGCGGAGAGTTCCTGGAACGATTGGACAAAGGGATCTATACTATGGCCGGTGACGGAGGCAAGGGGCTTTCCGGCGGGGAGCGGCAGCGCATCTCCCTGGCCCGGGCGATCTTGAAAAACGCTCCTATCGTGGTACTGGACGAGGCCACCGCTTTCATGGACCCGGAGAATGAGGAGAAGATGAACGAGGCCATTGCCGAAGTGATCCGGGGCAAGACGGTCATCGTCATCGCCCACCGGCTTCAGTCCATTGCAGGTGCCGATCAGATCGTGGTGCTGGATCAAGGAAAGGTGGCAGGGATTGGCCGCCACGATACATTGCGAAAGACTTGCCCCGCCTATGAAAAACTGTGGCGGGCTGCCGAGGGAGCCGCTGCCTGGCGTGTCTCTGCGGAGAAAGGAGGCGACGAGGCATGATCGCGCTGATGAAACGAATCCTGTCCGTATCCGGCCCCTACCAGGCGGATCAAGCTGGCCTTTGTCTTTGCGTTCCTGAAGGCCATGCTGTCCAAGGCCCCCATCGGTCTGTCCTTCCTGGCCCTGAGCGCTTTTCTCCAGGGAACCATGACGGCACGGCTGTGCCTGTGGCTGGCGGTGGGCACGGTGGGCTGCGTTCTGCTGGAGTGCCTGTGCCAGAACATCGCCGACCGGCTCCAGGCCGCGGCGGGCTATATGGTATTCGCCGATCTGCGCATGGAGCTGGGACGGCATCTGCGCCGCCTGCCCATGGGCTATTTCACAGAGGGCAACATCGGCAAAATCAGTTCCGTTCTGTCCACCGACATGGTGTTCATTGAGGAGAACTGTATGCACGACATTGCCAACATGATGAGCTATACCTTTGCCCAAGCCATCCTGGTGCTGTGGCTGGCCTTCCTGAACCCTGGCTGGGACTGGCCGCCCTGGCGGTGGTAGGGATCATTTGGCAGCTGGGCCGCGGCCTTCCCTGGGGGGGAGCACCCTGGCCCACTCCGACATCCGACAGGAGCAGAGCGAGGCGCTCACACGGGCGGTGCTGGACTATGTGGAGGGCATTGGTATCGCCAAGACCTTCAACCTGCTGGAGAGCGTTCCGAGCAACTCACCGAAAATTTCGCCCGGAGCCGCAAGGTCAGCATCGAGTTCGAGGAGAGCCAGGCTCCCTGGATGCGGGCCCTCTATCTGGTGTGCGGTCTGGGCTCGGTGCTGATAATCCCCCTGTCACTCTGGCTCTATGGCCGTGGGCAGCTCTCCATCACCTTCCTGCTGGGTGTCTTGCTCTTCGTCTTTGACCTCTTCGGCCCCATTAAGGCACTCTATAGCCAAGCCACCCGGCTGACCGTGATGAACGCCTGCATGGACCGGATCGAGGAGGTCTTGGCTCAGCCGGAGCTGCCCGACGACGGCCGGGAGACCTTACCCATACCGGCGAAGCCCCGGAGGTGGAGTTCCGGAATGTCACCTTCGCCTATGGGGAGAAAGAGGTACTCCACGATGTCTCCTTCTCACACCGGAGAAAAACCGGATGCTGGCCCTGGTAGGACCCTCTGGCGGCGGTAAAAGTACATAGCCAACCTGCTCACCCGTTTCTGGGATGTCAAACAGGGCCAAATCTAGTGCGGGGCAGGGATATCCGCGATATTCCTCTTTCTGATCTGATGGACCAGATCTCCATGGTATTCCAGCGGGTCTACTTATTCCAGGACACCGTCTATAACAACATCGCCATGGGCCGGACAGACGCCACTCGGGAGGAAGTGCTGGAGGCGGCCCGCAAGCCCGATGCTATGACTTTGTGATGGAACTGCCCGATGGCTTCGACACGGTCATCGGTGAGGGTGGAGCCAGCCTCTCCGGTGGAGAGCGACAGCGAATCTCCATTGCCCGCTGCATTCTGAAGGATGCTCCCATCGTCATCTTGGACGAGGCTACTGCCAGTGTGGACGCAGACAATGAGAGCTACATCCAGGAGGCCATCTCGGAGCTGGTGCAGGGCAAGACTCTGCTGGTCATCGCCCACCGGCTGAACACCATCCGGGGTGCGGATCAGATCCTCGTTGTATCCAATGGGGAGATCGTTCAGCGGGGCACCCACCAGTCGCTGATGGAGGAGCGCGGTATCTACCGGAACTTCATCACGGTGCGCCAGCAGAGCCGCGGGTGGAACCGCAAAGCCGGTGCATAGCAGAAAATCCATCATAGGTTTGGGACTTCCGGCACTGCGTCCCTTTTTCTGCACAGGGCTTGACAAAGGGAATGTCGCGTGCTATATTCATAACAGCGTTATAAAACAGCGTTATGAATGTAGTTTGAAAGAAGGTGACCGTATGGCGAAGCAGAAGCCCGGCGTCTATGATCGTGTTCTGGAGTGCGCCAAGGAGGAGTTCTTGTCCAAAGGGTTTCTGGACGCATCCCTGCGGACCATTGCCCAGGAGGCGGGCACCAGCACCTTGCTCCATCTACACCCGTTTCGGGGATAAGGAGGGTCTGTTTCGGGCGATTGTAGAACCGGTGGTGGACGAGTTCCGGGCCATGTTCCGGGAGATTCAGGAGAGTTTCCACCAGTTGGATGACGAGACCCAGCGGGCGGAGATGGGCCAGTACACCGCCCGCCATCAGCTGGACCTGCTGGACTACATCTACAACCACTTCGACGTGTTCCGCCTCCTGCTGGATGGCGCACACGGCACCCGATTTTCCTGTTTTCTGGACGAGTTGGTGGACATTGAGGTGGAGTACACCTACCAGTACATGGAGATCATCGGCTGCGAGAGCGTGAAGTCCGGCCAAGTGACGGAGGAGTTCATCCACATCATCGTCACCGCCTATTTCAACGGGATGTTTGAGGTAGTACGCCACAACATGGACCGCGCCGCAGCTCGCCGCTATGTGAAGATGCTCAACGACTACCACATGGCGGGCTTTAGCACGGTGTTCGATCCCCAGCCTTGAATCAAGCAGGCTGTCCCCTTCTGGGTGCAGCCTTTTGATTTCACAACAAGTTAGCAATAACTAACAAACAAGGAGGAATTCACGATGAACCAACAAAGTCCCATGCTCCGGCTATGGGAGCTGGGGGCGGCACAGCATGGCAGCCTGATTCGGGCCATTCTCTCCGCTGTGGTCGGGGGTGCTGTGCGGCATGGCCCCCTACTTTGCCGCCGCCCAGATCATTCTTGGCCTGCTGTCCGGCAGACAGGATTTCTCGTTCTACTGACCTGGTGCGCCGTGGCCCTGGCAGGATTCCTACTGCGGGCCAGCCTGTATTCCCTGGCCCTGTCCATTTCCCACAAGGCCACCTTCTCCATTCTGAAATCCATCCGGGAGAAGATTTTGGAGAAACTCCCCAGGATGCCTCTGGGCACCATTCTGGACACCTCCAGCGGCCAGATGAAGCAGGTGATCGTTGACCAGGTGGAGAGCATGGAGCGGCCCCTGGCCCATCTTCTGCCGGAGATGACCGCAAACGTGCTTGGGCCGGTGTGCATTCTCGTTATCTGTTCGTCTTGGACTGGCGGATGGCCCTTTTGAGTTTGGTGTCCATCCCGGTAGGCATGGCTTTCATGATGGCGGTGATGGCCGGCTACGGAAAGCAGTACGAGAGCTCGGTCCGGACCACCCAGGCTATGAACAGCGCCATCGTGGAGTACATCGGCGGCATTGAGGTCATCAAGGCTTTCAACCAGGGGAAGCAGTCCTACGCTCGGTTTTCCGACAGCGTAAAGGCCAACGCCTCCTACTTCTACCACTGGATGAAAAGCTGCCAGCTGCCCATTTCCCTGTCCAAAGCCATCTCCCCCACCACCATGATCACCATTCTGCCGGCAGGCTGGCTCTTGTACGCCGGCGGGAGCCTTCCGGTGGATACCTTCATTACCACCATTGTGCTGTCCTTGGGCATCGCCGGGCCGCTGCTCTCCGCCATGGACTTTGTGGATAGTCTGGCTAAGGTAGGCACTATTGTAGGCTCGGTGGACGAGATTTTGAACGGAGCGGAGCAAGACCACGGGAACAGCCCCGGTGCAGTTCCAGGGGCGGGACATCGCCCTCTCCCATGTGTCCTTCGGCTACCACGCGGACAAGGAAGTGCTCCACGATGTATCTCTCACCATTCCTTCCGGGACCATGACCGCCATTGTGGGCCCCTCCGGCTCCGGCAAGTCCACCATCGCCAAGCTGATCGCCGGCTTCTGGGATGTGTCCGCCGGTACCATCACTCTGGGCGGGCAGGAACTGAATCGCATTCCCCTCCCCCAGCTCTATGACCAGGTGGCCTTCGTGTCCCAGGACAACTACCTCTTTGACGAGAGCGTGCGGGAGAACATCCGCATGGGTCGCCCCAATGCTTCCGACCAGGAGGTGGAAGCTGTGGCCAAAGCTGCCGGGTGCGACGAGTTTATTCGTGCCCTGGAACAGGGCTATGACACCATCGTGGGCGGAGGCGGCGCCCACCTCTCCGGCGGGGAGCGGCAGCGCATCGCCATCGCCCGGGCCATGCTGAAGAATGCCTCCTATCGTCGTGCTTGACGAGGCTACCGCCTACATTGACCCAGAGAACGAAGCCGTGGTCCAGCAGGCCGTGGGCAGGCTGGTTGCGGGAAAGACTGTACTGGTCATTGCCCACCGGCTGAGCACCATCACTGGCGCGGACCAGATCGTGGTGGTGAACGGCGGACGCATCGAGGCCACCGGCAAGCATGAGAAACTTTTGGAAACCTGCCCCTCTATCGTGAGATGTGGCGGGCTCACATGGGTGTAAAGGAGGGAGAACAGGCATGATTGAGGTTTTGAGAAAGATCTGGCGCTTTGCCGGTGAAGAGCAAAGCAATATCCGCAAGTCTATGGTACTGGGGTTCTTTTATGCCATCTTCCACATGTTCCAGATCGCCGCTATCTATGTGGTGGTGCTGGCCCTGGTGGGCGGCTCCACTTCTGCCACCCCGGCATGGGAGGCTCTGGGGCTTCTGCTGGCCAGTATTCTGGGGCGGGCGATCCTGAATCGGTTCAGTCAGCTCCAGCAGACCCACGCCGGGTATTTCATGGCGGCCAACAAGCGCCTAAGCATGGGCGATAAGCTCAAGCGCATCCCCATGGGCTATTTCAACGACCAGAGCTTAGGAGAACTCACCGGCATCACCACTACCGTTCTGGACGAGGTGGAGAGTACCGGCCCCATGGTGTTGGTCAGTATCCTGGGCGGACTCATCAACTCCGCCGTCATGCTGCTGTGCGTGCTGTTCTGGGACTGGCGCATCGGCCTGCTGGCCCTGGCCGGGATGGCGCTGTACCTGCTGCTCCTCTCCCGCATGGAAAAGCAGTCCGCTAAGATCGCGCCCAAGCGCCAGCGGGACGAGGCCCGGCTGGTGGAGGCGGTGCTGGAACAGCTCCAGGGCATGAGTGTCATCAATCCTTCAACCTCACCGGCAAGGGGGACAAACGGGATCGTCAGGCCCTGGAGGACAGCCGCAGCAACAATCTGGCGGTGGAAAAGCTGTTCACCCCCTACATCTGGGCCCAGGAAATGGCCCTCCACCTGTTCAGTGTGGTGATTTTGGTTGCCGCCGTGTGGCTGTATCTGAACGGCAGCCTGACTCTGGCCAACGCCCTGATGGCCGTGATCATCTCCTTCCTGATCTTCTCTCAGATCCAGTCCGCCGGCAGCGGCGTGTCCGCCCTGCGGCTGGTGGGCAGCTCCATTGACCACGCCAACCAGGTGGACCAAATCCCGGAGATGGACCAGGACGGCGCGGAACTCCATCCGGGATCCCACGACATCGTGTTCGACCATGTGGACTTCTCCTACGGCAGCCGGCCCATCCTGAAGGATGTGTCCCTCACCATCCCGGACAGGACCACCACCGCCATCGTAGGGCCTTCCGGCTCCGGCAAGACCACCCTCTGCAACCTGATCGCCCGGTTCTGGGACGTGGACGGTGGCCGGGTCACCATCGGCGGACGGGATGTGCGGGAGTACACCCTGGAATCCCTCATGGAGCAGGTGAGCATGGTGTTCCAGCGTGTACCTCTTTGCCGACACCGTGGAGAACAACATCAAGTTCGGCTGTCCCAACGCTACCCACGAGCAGGTGATGGATGCGGCAAAGAAAGCCTGCTGCCACGACTTCATCTCCGCCCTGCCGGTGCAGTAGAGCATGGCATACTCTCCATGATTGAGTTCCACTTCCCTGCCCGCCATCAGCACCCGGCGTTACTCATGATGGATCTCCAGTTCCCCGACGCAGCATGGAGGCGGACCAGAGGATGCAGAACATCGACCACCTCCGCCCTTTTGCCATTCAGCGCGTCCATGACGGCCTTGAACACGCTGCCGTCCGGATCGGCGGCCCGGATAATGATGATTTCATCCACGATTTCACCCCCAATGGCAAAGGGAGGCGGCCGCCTGCACGGCCTCCTCCCTTTGCTGTGCTTACGATTCTGTTTTCGCGGCGGCTTTCAGCCTCTCGAAACTTTCATCGCTGATGACGTGCTCGATCCGACAGGCGTGTTTCATGGCGTCCTCCCCTCAGGCGGATATTTTTTGCTCTGCCTGCCACATGGCCGCGTACTTCCCGTTCTTGGCCAGCAGTTCCTCATGGGTACCGGACTCCGCGATTTTCCCGTCTGCTACCACCAGGATCTGATCCGCGTTCTTGACGATGGACAAGGTATGGGCGATCATCACCACGGTCTTTTTCTCCTTGAGCAGATTGGCAATGGCCTGTTTGACCGCCAGCTCGTTCTCGATGTCCAGGGATGCGGTGGCCTCGTCCAGCAGCAGAATGGGACTGTTCTTCAAAATGGCCCGGGCAATGGAGATGCGCTGGCGCTCACCGCCGGAGAGCAGATTACCATTCTCCCCTGTGGGGGTATCATAGCCCTTCTCCATCTGCGGATAAAGCCATCGCAGTTGGCCTCCCGGCAAGCTGCCTCGATCTCCTCATCGGTGGCTCCAGGGCGTGCGTGCCGAATATTGTCTCGGACGGTATCGTCAAAGAGGAACACCTCCTGATCCACCATGGAGATCTGCTCCAGCACCCGCTCCGCCGCCACACGGCCCGTGGGCCTGCCGCCGATAGCTATGGTGCCGCCGGTTGGCTCATAGAATTTGGCAATCAGATTCAAAATCGTGGATTTGCCTGAGCCGGAGTCCCCCACGATGGCGGTGAGCTTCTGGTCCGGTACTGTAAATGTGGCCTGCTTCAGCACGGGCTCTCCGGGGACATACGCAAAATCCACATGGTCAAAGGTGATGTCGTGGGTATCCGTCTGGAACGGCTCCATACTGCCGCTCTCCTCCGGCTCCTCCATGACGCCCAGGATTTTGCTTTTGGAGATCATCAGGTTTTTATAGCTGGTGAGATCCACAAAAATGGTGTTGGCCAGCTTCGCGCAGAACAGGGGCAGCATACAGATCAGCAGGTAGGACACGGTATCCAGTGTCCCCGCCGCCCATGGCGCGTACGCTGCCCAGATGACCAGCGGGCAGGCCAGCCAGGTCAGGATGCTCAGTCCCGCCCCCACCGGGAGCACCTTGGCCTCATACACATAGCTGATGCGGCAGAATGCCCGCATGGCGTCAATGACGGTTTTATTCTTCAGGCCACCCACGCCGTAGGCCCGGAAGGTCTGGATGCCGGATACATACTCCACGATGCTGCTGACGTTCTCCGCACAAATGTCGTTCTTCTCCTGGCCGTATTTCCGGACCATGCGGAAGGATAGCCACAGCCCGGGGATCAGCAGGAGATCAGCTGCCAGCAGGATCAGTCCCGCAGGGACGTAGACAGTCATGACAAACACGATCAGCATGATGGACAGGGCGAAGCTCTTCGCCAGGTCCCCGATCTTATGGGTCAAAATCTTTTCATAGTTATTGACGTCGCTGGTGATGGTGTTGATGTAGTCGCCGGTCTGTCCCTGGGTAAATCGGGACAGCGGGATACGCTTGAGGTGGTCACCCATGAAGAGGCGGATGTTCCGGCTGACCTCCGCACCGCCGATTTGGGCCTTGGTATAGCCATAACTGTAAATCAGGATACGGAGCAGGAATATCCCGGCGATCACCCCGGTCAGCACCAGGGCCTGATCCATGTCAAACCGACCAGACCACAAGAACTGCATCACCGCATAGAGCAGCATGAAGAGGCTGCCGGAGAGCAGGCCCTCCAGCACAGTCCCTGCAACGCCGATATAGAACTTTCGGTTCTTCTTCAATACCTCATGACCCATGGCCCCTGGAGCCATTCATACTCACCCATTGCCCTCGCCCCCTTCCAGCTGATAGGTGATGTTTCGTGCCCTTTCATAGTCCTCCCATGCTTTTCGGTAGTAGGCATTTTTCTTTCGGACTTCCTCATGGGTGCCCATACAGGTAATCGTGTGGTTCTCCACCACGGCCACCCTGTCGCACAGTTTCAGGGCGCTGAGCCGATGGGCCACCACAATGACGGTCTTGCCCTTGCAGAGGTTCTGGATGGCTTTGTCGATCTCCATTTGATTTTCCGGGTCGGAGGCACTGGTGGCCTCGTCCAAAATCAGGATCGGGGCATTTTTCAGGATCGCCCGGGCGATGGCGATGCGCTGCTTTTCGCCACCAGAGAAGCGGGAACCGAAACTGCCCACCTTGGTGTCGTAGCCGTCCGGCAGGGACATGATAAAGTCGTCGATCTGCGCCTCTTTCGCCGCCGCCCGCACCTCCTCCAGAGTGGCGCTACTGCCCATGCGGATATTTTCCAAAACGCTGTCCCGGGTCAGGAAGGTCTTCTGGAACACGATGGCCACGTTTTTCAGAATGGTGTCGTAGTCCAGCTCCTGCACATTTTTCCCGCCGATCAGCACCTCGCCCTCCTGCACATCATAGAACCGGGAGATTAGTTCAATGATGGTGCTCTTGCCGGCGCCGGACCGCCCCACCAGAGCCATACGCTCGCCGTCTCTTGATCTTCAGGTTGACGCCCTGCAGCACGTCAGTCTTGCCGTCGTAGGAAAACCGCACGTTCCGCAGTTCAATGTCGTGGCTTTCGGGGAAGTCGCTCCCGCCCTGATAGACAGGGATGTCCAGGACCTCCTTTGCCTTGGTGACGGCGCCCAGCACATTGGCGAAGTTCGTCCCCAGTTCCTGAAGGGGGCGGATCTCTGTCAGGTACAGGGAACCCACATAGAGGAACAGCAGAAAGGCGCTGGCCGTCAGGGAGCCTCTCAGGAAAAACATCCCGCCCAGGGGCACCATCAGCAGCATGCCGCACTCGATAATGACCACAAAGGCCGCATAGGGCGGCCCCATCCGCCGGGAGGTTTCATTCCACATGGCGTTTTCCTCACGGATGGCGGAGGAGAACTTTTGAAAGGACTTGCTCCCCATGTTGTAGGCCTTGATCAGCTTCATGCCGTTGATGTACTCGATCATAACGGAGTTCAAGGTGCTGATGGAGCGGTTGGCACGGTCCATCAGGTCATCCGTATTGCGGAACATGACCCCCAACACAGCGACGGCCAGGACCAGCGGCACCAGAGAGACCAGCGCCAAAGGTACATTGACGGTCATCAGGTAGGATAAAGACCACCACCGGCCCCACCAGATAGCACACCAGATCCGGCAGGTTGTGGGCCAGGAACAGCTCCAGTTTTTCAATATCCTCGTTCAGCACCGTCTTGATGTCCCCGGTGCGGCGCTCATTCAGCGCGCCCAGGGGCGCCCGGGCCATGTGCTCCGCCACCATGCAGCGCACCTTGAACAGCGCCCCGTAGGCGCCCTTGTGGGCCGCCACCCCGGAGCCGCCGAACAGCACAAAACGCAAGGCCACGGCCACCGCGATCATCGCCGCGATCCGTACCACCAATTCGGTGGTACAGGTCCCGCTGAAGGCGGCATCCATCAGCTGATAGATCCCCATATAGGGGGCAACAATGCACAGCCCGCCGGCCGCTGACAAAAAGACTGCCAGAAACAGCCAGACCTTCTGCTCCCCCGCCCAATGGAGCAGCAGGGCCACGCGGTTGACTTTTTTCTGTTTCATCGGTCACCTCTCCTTTCTATTTGAAACAGAGAACAGCTCTCTCAATTTCGGGAGGGCTTCCATGATAACGGGTACATCATCGGGCATCTCGCCCTCGTCAAAGTGCAGGACCCGGGAGCAGGTGCGGCAGACAAATTCAAAGTCGTGGGTGACGATGAAGATGACCTTTCCCATGTCAGATAGGCGGCGGATCAGCCCTGCCACCTGAGCCATGCTGTCAAAGTCCAGGCCACTGGTAGGTTCATCGAATACCAGCAGGTCTTTCCCGCAGATCATGCTGACGGCCACGGCCACCCGCTGTTTTTGCCCGCCGGACAGGGTATTAGGATGGCGCTCCCGGTATGGGGCCAGCCCCAGTTCCTCCAGGGTAGCGTCTACCAAGGCTTTGTCCGGGTTCCGGATACCGAAGGAGCACTCCGCCTCCACGCTCTCGGCAAACAGCTCGTAGTTCACATCCTGCATCACCATGTAGGACTGCTTGAGCCGCTCCCTGCGCTCCATCGGCCCACCATCCCACTGGAACTGACCGTCACATTCCTTGTGGAGCCCGCACAGGGCCCGAGAGAATGTGGTCTTTCCGGCTCCGTTGTGGCCCACTACGCCGATGACCTCTCCCCTTGCGGCGGAAAGGCCGATCCCGTGAAGGATGGTGCGTTTCTTATAGCGCAGGGAGACATCGTTCAACGACAACACCGATCCCCGGACCGGAGCATGACCGGGCGGCGGGAGGACGTCCATCAGATCCGTTGCCCGCAGCCCCATCTGTTCCCGCTGTGCTTCGGACAGCCGACGGAGCTCTTCCGGTGTGAAGATCCCTTTGATCTCGCCCCGGTCCAGGTACACGATCCGGTCCGCTATATCCATCAGGTAGTAGAGCCGGTGCTCCGCAATCAGGATGGTCTTTCCCTGCCCCTTGATCAGCCGCAGATGCTCCCGCAGTTCCTGGATGGAGGTCATATCCAGATTGGAGGACGGTTCATCCAGCAGGTAGATCTCTGGGTTCATGGCGTAGACGGATGCGAATGCGATCTTCTGCTTTTCCCCGCCGGACAGCTCGAAGATATTGCGGCCGCGAAGGCTCTGGATGCGCAGATCCTCCGTCGTCTGCTCAACCCGCTCCGCCAGTTCCTGGGGCGGACGGGCCTCATTCTCGATGCCGAAGGCGATCTCGCTGTCCGTGTCCACGTTGAAAAACTGCGTTCTGGGATTCTGGAACACAGAGCCCACCTTGGCGGCGATCTGGTACATGGGGAGGCTGCTGATCTCCTGGCCGTCTACCAGCACACGGCCCTGAAGTTCTCCCTGGTAAAATTGAGGGATCAGTCCGTTCACCAGCCTTGTGATGGTGGTCTTGCCGCACCCGCTGCGCCCACAGAACAGGACGCACTCCCCATCCGCGATGGTCAGGTCAATGTCCCGGAGGCCGTCATGCTCCTGCCCCTGATAGGTAAAGGATACCTGTTTCAGTTCGATCATCCAAACACCCCCTTCCCATAGAGGCCCGCCGCGAAAAAGGCGCCAAAACAGAGAATTGCCGCCGCATCCGCCGGCCCCATGCGGATCTGCACCAGGCAGGTCCTCGGGCTTTGGGTTCTCGATCCCCCGGGTGATGGAGGCGATGGACAGCTCATCCGCCGCCTTGGATGCCGCCATCATCAGTGGGACATAGATACACTCTACGGTCATGCTGGGATGGGTCAATAGCCCTTTCAGGGAAGGCGACACGTCCCGCAGCCGCATTGCATCCTTGATAAACCGCCAGTCCTCCTGAATGGTGGGGATATAGCGGAGCATGACCGCCAGCGGGATCACCAGACTTTTTCGGCGCATGCACACGGTTCATAGCTGACAAAAACTCGCTGACCTTAGTGGTGGAGATGACAATGCCTGACAGCATCCCGCAGGGATAGACCTTGTGGAATAACCCTAGGAAAGCGATAAACATGGTGCGCCAAGTTCCGGTCATGGTGTCCATGATCCAGATGGTGAGCAGAACGATCAGCGCATAGAATAGTACTCCCTTCCATGCATACTTCCACTTTCCGCAGCAGACGCCAAACAGCCCGATCAGCACCACGAGTCCCAGCTCATAGTACAGGGACGGGGCCATCATGGCGGAGAGGATGCAGAGCAGGAGCAGCAGGATTTTCGTCCTTGGGTCCAGCCAGAGTCCGCGCTGTGGGGATGTTCCGCCGGTCATGCGGTGATCCCAGCCTTCTCGAACTGTTTCTTCAGCATCTTGCCGCCGATCCACCCGCTGAAGGCCGCGATGACCAGCGTACCGACGATGATGACCGCCAGCAGCCAAGATGGGGCGGAGGCGCTCATGGTGTCAATGTAGGACTGCTCCGTACCGTTCTCCAGCATGGTGCTGGCCCATCCCTCTGGGTCGATGAAGAACACCACATAGGTGTAGATGCCGCCCAGGGAGATCAGCATGTAGGACAGCAGATTGATGGCCTTGTTGCGGTAATGACCGGCGCCAGCCACAAGGTCCGCGATGATTCCCATGCCGATGTACCCCAGGGAGAACGCCCAGTGCAGCCCCGTGGCAAACCAGATGATTCCCATAATAATGCCAAGGATCGTGACGCTCCACCGTTTCTGCACCTTGGCCACCATCAGCAGATAGATGGGGCCGCACAGCAGCGCCGCACCCATGGGCATGTAAAAGGTCAAAACCGGGTTTGGCGCAAAGGGCAGACCGCCAATCAACGTAAAGACAAAAAAAATGGCGCTGAAAATGCCAGTGGTCACAAGGTCCTTGACCGTAAGGCCCTTCTTCAGTGAATTGGCTTGGTTGCTCATAGTTTTCCTCCTGTTTCATAACGTGTTGACTTTTCATAGGCGATGTGCTACCATTTGGTTAGAGCTGGCTAACCATCGCCTATACACTACACGCGGTTCGGTCGCTTTGCAAGCGGTTGAGACGATGTTCGTCTCTTCGTTGCAATAGTTCGTCCAATCGTTGTAATCAGGAGGCGAGTTTTTTGTTATGTCTGAAATCACGGAACCATACTATGTATCCATGCTGAAG
>VOFD01002600.1_pt1 | contig 45406 bp, 90 predicted proteins | sample 5384101 | NCBI WGS metagenome assembly VOFD01 (sample SAMN12384723, study PRJNA508395) | human gut metagenome | isolation source: healthy gut C | host: Homo sapiens
CAAGGCCGCAGAAATAAATTTTCAGATAAAAGAGATGCATCTGAAAAGATCTTCTGCGGGGTCTGCATAAACCGCAGGATCGCGTCCGTCCCGAAAATCCCGACCAGCATCAGGCACAGTGCGATCACAAAAAGAGGCCAAAAAGCACCGTCTGGATCGCTGTTTTCATTTCTCCATACCGTTTTGCCCAAAATACTGGAGATCTGTGAAGAGCCGATGCTCTGCTCAGTCCCGGCGATCGCCACAAATAGAAACGTAATCGAAGCAGATGCACCGACGGCTGCCAGTGCGTCTGCTCCCATAATTTCCCACAATGATAGAATCAATAATATTATAAGGCGCTGAAAAAAGATTTCGAAGTACCATCAGCTTTGCAAAAAGAAAAACAGTGTCTTCCCAGTTTCCGCTTTTGTCATATCCTTTGCCATAACTCCACCTTGTGCTTTCGGTTTAGTTCGGCAGGCTGTGGATCGGTGCCGGGATACGTCCCTTGCGGGACACATCTCATCGGCAATCATACCGGATATGGTCGTCGCCTTGGTGTCTCCCGGAATCGCAATCATATCGAGTCCCACGGAACATACGCAGGTCATCGCCTCAAGCTTCTCAAGTGTGATCGCTCCTGCCTGTACCGCATCGATCATTCCCTGATCCTCGCTGACCGGAATAAAAGCGCCGCTTAATCCGCCGACATAGGAAGACGCCATCACGCCGCCCTTTTTCACCTGATCGTTCAGCATAGGCGAGCGCCGCAGTCGTTCCCGGTGCTCCCGCATACTCAAGTCCGATCTCACAGAGAATGTCCGCCATACGGTCGCCGACTCGCCGGTGTCGGCGCCAGAGACAGATCCACGATACCAAACGGGATATCTAAGCAGTCTGGATGCCTCCTGTGCTACCAGCTGTCCGACTCTCGTCACCTTAAACGCCGTCTTTTTGATGGTCTCACAGAGCACCTCGAAGTTCTCGCCGCGCACTTTTTCCAGAGCGGTCTTCACCACTCCCGGTCCGCTGACACCAACGTTGATGATCGCATCCGCCTCCGTCACACCGTGGAACGCGCCTGCCATAAACGGGTTGTCATCCGGTGCGTTACAGAATACAACAAGCTTTTGCAGCCAAGAGAATCGCTGTCTTTGTACTATTCTGCAAGCTCTAAGAGGATCTCTCCCATCAGCTTGACTGCATCCATATTGATACCGCATTTTGTGGAACCGACGTTGACGGAACTGCAGACACGCTCTGTATGCTCACATAATCTTCCGGACAGTTTGCAGGCCTTACCGCCAACGAAAGCGATCGGGGTGATGGAGATTCGCTTATTGACGATCGGGATCCCGTATTCTCTTTCAATCTGCTGACCGGTTGCTACCAGATCCTTTTGTTGTGATCTTGCGGTAAATATTTTCATTTAATACTTCCAGGTCTGCATCGATACAATCCAGCAGGCTGATACCGAGTGTAATGGTACGAACATCCAGATTTTCCTGAGTGATCATCTTATTTGTCTCGTTTACTTCAAACATATTAATCATAATCGCTGTCCTCTTTCCGTCTGGTTTAAATACGATGCATCTTGTTAAAAATATCTTCGTGCTGGCACCGGATGGTCAGTCCCATCTCATTTCCAAGTCTTCCAGCCCTTTTGCCAGATCTGCAAATGGTTTTTTCTGACTGGTTTGCATCGGTGATCATCATCATATTGAAAAATCCCTGCACGATCGTCTGTGAAATATCCAGGATATTTACGTTATTCTCTGCCAGATACGTGCAGACTTTTTGCGATGATACCTACGGTGTCTTTTCCTACTACGGTTATAACGGTACGTTTCATTTTATCTTCCTTTCTGTCTGATATGCAGACTCCGCCCGCCCTTAAAAGGGCATAGAGCGGTGATATATGATCCTCGCGCCACTGCGATTGGAAAATCGCCGGCCTTGTAAGGATTATCACCCAATGTAACTTCCGCACATACGGTCTCGTAAGCCAGTGCCTCATAATTATTCTCCCTGCTTAAATGTCCAAGCAGAATGGTTTTTGATCCTGTCATTTAAAATCTCACAGAGCAGACGGCCTGCATTTTCATTTGACAGGTGCCCTCTGTTCGAGGATCCTCTGTTTCAGATAGTAGGGATAGCTGCCAACCTGCAAAGCATATGTATATCGTGGTTGGATTCGAGCGAAGACGCCGTCAAGATCTTTCAGATGAGAAACAATCTTCTCATTGTAATAACCAAGATCCGTCACAACGGCAACCGATTTCTCTCCATTGTCCAGACGATAGGCAACCGGCTCGGCGGCATCGTGCGATATGGCAAACGGTTCCACCTCCAGATCTTCGATCTGAAATTTCCCATCTGCCCGGATCGTATGGAACAAATCTTCATCAATCTGACCAAGGCTGCTACTGTTTCTGATCCCGTCGATCGTACCTGCTGTCGCATAGATTGGGATATGATACTTTCTGGACATCACGCCCAGCCCTTTGATGTGATCCGAATGTTCGTGTGTGATCAGGATCCCCTTCAGCTCTTCCGGCTTCCGGTCGATCTCATGCAGTCCGTCCACGATCCTTTTCTGCTGATCCCGGTATCGATCAGCACAGAAGTCTGATCAGAACCCACATAAATGCAGTTTCCTGGCTGCTTCCGCTTGCTATACTACAAAAATCCATGTTCTTTTAATCCCCTGTCCATTTGTTCAAATGTATTTTCTACAAAATCGCTGCTGTTGTCAACCACAAATTGACAGGACTTTCGAAATACGCTGTCTTTTTGCTGATTTTTCAAAATATCATCTATTTTGCGGTCACTATAACCGCGGCTCTGTTTCAGACGTACGCGACGTGCCGCATCGTCCACATAAATATACCAGATCTCATCACAGATCTCGTCGTAATGTTCTTCCAGCAAAAAGAGGCTGCCTCCACGACCACAAACGGCACACATGCCTTTTGTTTTTTCAGATAAACGGCAGTTCGAATGTATTCTTTCACTGCCGGATGAACGATCGCATTTAACATGGCAAGCTTTTCCTGATCTGCAAACACGATCGCACCCAGTTTTTTCCGGTCGATCTTCTGATCTGCCGCCAGGATCTGCTCTCCAAACAAAGAACAGATCTGCTTATAGCAGGAAGTATCCGGCTCCATCACCAGATGGCCGACCTGATCAGCCTGGATGACTTTTGCCCTGTATTTCTCCTCCAGATAGGCAAGGATCGTACTTTTCCCTGCCCCTACCTGTCCGGTAATCCCAAGTACTTTCATATATTTATAACCTGCTTTCTGTACTTTTTGCAATCTCCGGTCTATTTTGCCTCGTACCAGTTCTCTCCGGTATGCATATCGATCTCCAGGCAAACTTTTAAATTCGCCGCACCATGCATCTCCTCTGCAAGAATCTGTTTTACCATATCCAGCTCCTCTTTTGCCGCCTCCACCAGCAGTTCATCGTGCACCTGAAGGATCAGTCTGGATCTGAAATGTTCTGCTTTCAGCCGCTCATTGACACGGATCATGGCAATCTTGATGATATCTGCCGCCGTACCCTGGATCGGTGAATTCATCGCCACGCGCTCCCCGAACGAACGCGCATAAAATTGCTCGAAGAAAGCTCCGGAATCGGACGTCTTCTTCCGAACATCGTCGTGACATAGCCTTTTTCCTTTGCCTCCGCCACACTCTGATCCAGAAACTGTTTGATGCCCGGATACGTCTCAAAATATTTCTCAATATATTCTGCGGCTTCTTTTCTGGAGATGCTCAAGTCCTGACTTAAGCCAAAGGAGCTGATGCCGTAGACAATGCCGAAATTAACTGCCTTGGCATTTCTTCTCTGCAAAGGTGTCACTTCATCAAACGGCACATGGAACACCTGGGAGGCCGTGATCCGGTGGATGTCCTGAGCTTCCCGGTAAGCTTCAATCAGCCTTTCATCCCCGGAAATGTGTGCCAGAACACGAAGCTCGATCTGGGAATAGTCCGCATCCAGAAATACATATCCCTCTTCCGGGATAAAGACTTTGCGGATCATTCTGCCAAGTTCCATACGGATCGGGATGTTCTGAAGGTTCGGCTCCGTCTTTGCTGATGCGTCCCGTTGCCGTGATCGTCTGATGGAACTTGCTGTGGATCCTTCCGTCTGCCGCAATGTAACCTGCCAGTCCGTCCGCGTAGGTGGATTTGAGCTTTGCAAGCTGACGGTACTCCAGAATATGGGACACGATCGGTGCCTCCGGTGCCAGTTTCTCCAGCACGTCGGCCGCGGTCGAGTAGCCGGTCTTCGTTTTCTTTCCATATGGAAGCGACAGTTTTTCAAACAAAATCACACCTAGTCGCTTCGGAGAATTGATATTGAAGGTCTCTCCAGCCAGATCGTAGATCGTCGTTTCCAGTTCTTTGATCCGTCCGGACAACTGCTCCCCATACTGCTTTAACGCCTCTCCATCTGCCTTTATACCGGCTTTTTCCATGTCGTAAAGCGTATAGACCAGCGGCATCTCAATCTCCTGAAACAGATCCCACATACCATTCTCTTTTAACTTTTCTTCCAGTTTTGCTTTTCCTTCCAAGCAGGTGTACGTGCCGTAGCAGGTCGCATTTTTCACTCCTTTCTCATCTTCCGATCCAAAATCTTCTTTTTCCAAGCGGCTCCTGCACGGACGGAACCAGAAGATCCAGACATTCTTTTGCAATGTCCTCGTACGCATAGGTATCTTTGAGTGGATTTAAAAAGATACATGGCGATCGCGCATCAAAGAGATTTTTCTTCTCCACGTGCAGATACGAAAGTCGCTGCTCTTTGACGTTCATCGTGACAGCCGCATCCGCTTTTTCCAGCACTTCCGTCATTTTTTCACAGAGATACTGACCGGTCACAAAACCCTGTGCCGGTATATAATAAATTTTTCTTTCTCCCAGCCAAGAGATGCCTTTTACTTCTCCTTTGTGAGAAATGACAGAAAAGCTCACGAGTGTCTTTGCCCCTGCTTTGCCTGTGCAAACACGTCTTCCGCCTCACCAAAATCTTCCACTGCGTAAAAATACTGTTCTATCTTCTGATCCGGTGCATCACACTGAAATCTTCCCAGCAGATTCTTAAACTCCAGCTTTTTGAACAGGGCAAAGGCTTCCGGCGTGTACAGATCGGTAAGTCTCTGCATCCTCCAGCACAAAATCAATCGGGCTGTCGGTATCAATCGTCGCCAGTTTTTTGCTGAGGACTGCCAGATCATAGTGCTCCAGAAAAGCATTTTTCGCCTTGGTCGGCTTGATCTCCTCCACATGGGCACAGGCATTCTCGATCGTGCCATACGCCACGACCAGTTTGGTCGCCGTCTTTTCACCGACTCCCGGAAGTCCCGGAATATTGTCCGAGGCATCACCCATCATCGCCTTCAGCTCAATGATCTGCGGCGGTGTCACCTGATACTTCTCCAGCACTTCTTTTGCATGGTAATCCTCGATCTCCGTGCCGGTCCGCTTCGTCTTTGGTATGCGGATCATGATGTGCTCTGTTGCAAGCCGCAAAAGATCCTGGTCACCGGAGACCACAGAAACATCCAGACCTTCCTTTTTCCATCCGCTTTGCCACCGTTCCAAGCAGGTCATCCGCCTCATAGCCCTTTTTTCATCAGAAGCGGTACACCCATCGCCGTCAGCACTTCTTTCATGACCGGCACCTGCTCGTGGAGCTGCGGCGGCGCGGCTTTCGTCCCTTTGTAAGCATCATACATTTTATGGCGAAAGGTCGGTGCTTTCAGGTCAAAAGCAACCGCCAGATACTGCGGCTGTTCTTCCGCAAGGATTTTAAATAAAATATTTAAAAACCATAGACCGCATTTGTATGCGACCCTTCCGAATTGGTCAGCTCCGGCACTCCGTAAAATGCCCGATTCAAAATACTGTGTCCGTCGATCAAAACGAGTTTCTCTCTCAATGTTCCAGTCCTCTTTTTCTGTTCTTTCACTTTTCTGTCGTTTTTTCAGTCTGCTTCTTTTTTCTTTTTTTTTGATTTCTTTGATTTTTTCTTGTTTTTCTTCTTTTTTCCTGTTTTTCGACTGCTTCTTTTCTGTCTGTTTCTGCGTTGTTGTTTCATTTTCTGTCGAAGCAGTGTCTGTTTTTATCAGAGGATTCTTTGTTTCGCTTTCTGTTTCACCCGGCTTAGACTCTGTCTCTGCCTGCCTTCTGTCTTCTCTGTGTATGGATAAAAACTGACAGATCGGATTGTGTTCCATGGTTCCGTTCTGCCACAAATCTGCCTGTGTCATTAGGGATTACAACCAGAAGCAGCCCGCCAGTACCATGAGCCCCATGCGGTAGATCCTGAAACTTTTGTCCTCCATATATAAAAACGACTTTCTTCCAGACGGTTCTGCAGTGCCTTTTTGACATTATACACCTGATCCGCCTCATCTTCATCCAGACGGGCTATAGTATAATGTACGGTATAGTATATTTCCAGCTCCTCATAACATTCCTCACAGCTATCCACATGTTCCAGAAAGTCTTCCAGATCTTTGTCATTGAGTTTTTCATAATATAAGCTGTTACCAATGACTGGGCTTTTTATTAATCCATCGTGATCCCCCGCTGTCTTTTTCCTTTGTTTTTCGTTCCCCTCAGTATATCCTATCTCCGTTCGGGTGTAAAGTAAAAGAAAACACGCAAAAAACGCTTGCAATACCAGAATATTTATGGTAAACTAAATATCGGTTTTGAGATTTTGCCGGTGTGGCGAAATTGGCAGACGCACTTGACTCAAAATCAAGCGGTTTAACAGCCGTGCCGGTTCGAGTCCGGCCACCGGCATGAAAAAAGTCCTGAAGAACATTCAGGACTTTTTTAATCGAATCTGCCACTGATACAAGCCTGTAGTGCACCGCCTGCCAAGACGGGATTCATCTCACATTTGATATACAGTCACCTGAAAGATCCAGTAGAACAGTCCCAGAACCCAGCTTGTAAAGATTCCATACAGAATCACCGGACCTGCAATCGTAAATATCTTGCATCCGATCCCGAAAACCTGCCCTTCTTTCTGATATTCGATCGCAGAAGTCGCCACCGAATTGGCAAATCCGGTGATCGGCACCAGCGTTCCTGCTCCGCCGAACTTTGCAAGTTTCGGATAAATATTCAGACCGGTGAGTATCACACTGACAAAAATCAGGATCAGGGAACACCAGCTCGCCGCAATGTCTTTTTTCCAGTCCGAGCATATCCCCATAATTTAAGATTGCCTGTCCGATCACGCAGATCACGCCGCCTGTCACAAACGCTTTGAGCATATTCAACGGCAGACTGTGCACCGGTGTCACCTGTTTGACATAATCATTGTATTTCTGATTTCTCTGTTCTTTTAACACATCTTTCATGTTCTTAACATTCCTTCCTGCCGTCTGCTTTCTACATGCCCCAACGCCTGTAAAATGGTACAGACTGCCCGCCGTTTTTCCGACTGCGATCGCGATCACAATCAGACTGTAACCTTTTGTAATGCCGATCCTTCTGGCAAAGATGGGAAAAATATTGACAATTTCTGCCAGTGCCAGGGATCCATCCACCAACAAAAAATCCCAAACAGCACACCCATCAGCACAAGACCAAAAATTCCCAGTGGAATCCGGATCTGATGCACCGTCAGCAGATTTCCGAAAATGGCTCCTGCAAGTATCGCTGTCTCATATCCTTTCACATGCTTTGCCGTATGTGTGATCCCGACAAACCGCGTGATGATCCCAAGTCCCACCATCAGGGCGATCACACCGCCTGCTATGACAAAACCTCCGGAGAGTCCCACGACTGCCGGAATGATCTGTTTTTCCGCCATATCATCCACCCGCCTTTTTTCTGCTGATTTGTGTTTTTCTGTTTTTTCGGGTCACGGGTGCTTCGCTCGATCAGCGTCGTGTCGATCTCATCTTCGTAAGTACGCATCTCCACTTCTAGAGGTGTCGGATCTGCCGTGATCTTTCTGCCGCCGAAATGGTTGAAAAAGAGCAGTATCCCAAGCCCCAGCCCAATCGAGTACGAGAACTCCATAACCGTAAAACCACTGGACGGTGTGCCCGTAAACTGCTGATAGATCTGAGCAAACAGCTTTGGAATGTCCACATCGTTGTTAAACGTCATGATCGTAAAAGCCGCCCCAAAAACGACAGTGCCGCGACAAATATGGTTTTTGCGTAACTGAGCACACGCCCCGGCTGTTTTTCCGCTTCATACGTCACAAGGAAATCATACTCTCCGATGTTGTTGATCTCAAGCCCGGAAACTTCTTCCTGGATCCGCTCAATCAGCTCCATGACCGACATCGTATGCCGCCCCGGTTTCCCGTTTGTCGCCTGCGGCACTTTGATGGTTTTCACAAGATTTTCTGTCTGTTTATCTGTACAGAGAATCTGTGCGAGATCACCAATCGTTACTTTTTTGTCATGTACCTGCACATTTCGATCCACTTTCAGATAAAGTGTCTCACCGCCTGCCTGCTTCATATCCTAGCCTCCAGCTGTTTTTTTTTTCTTCTGTAGTATCTCCTTTGTTTTGTTTTTTATTCCCGGTTATCATCCCTTTTTTTTTCCCAGAATCCGCCTTTACAGCCGTTCCCTCAGTTTCCCCAGAATCTTCTTTTCCATCCTGAAACCTGCACCTGTGTCATATCCAGTTGTTTTGCGACCTGCACCTGCGTCAGGTCTTCAAAATAGCGAAGCCGCAGAAGATCACGTTCTTTTTCTTCCAGCGTACCAAGAAGACTGTTTAAAAGCATATGATCCAGAAGTTCTTCTGAGGCATCTTTTTCTTCTTTTATACCGTCCATCAGAGAAATGGCATTTCCGTCCCCCTGGTAAATGGTCTTGTGCAGCGATTCTACCTCGCTTGCAGACTCCATCGCCATCACGATCTCTTCTCTTGTCGCCCCGATCTCTTCTGAAACTTCTTCCAGGGTTGGTTCCCTCCCGTAATCCTTTTCCAGCTTTTCTCTTGTCATGCACACTTTTACCGCCATCTCTTTTAAAGAGCGGCTGACCTTGATCATCCGTCGTCCCGCAGAAACCGTTTGATCTCTCCTGCGATCATCGGGACTGCATAGGTGGAAAATTTCACTTCATAGGACAGGTCAAATTTATCGATTGCTTTTTAACAGTCCGATGCTTCCAATCTGTATCAGATCTTCCATCTCACATCCTCTGCCGTTAAAACGCCTCGCGACGGTATAGACAAGTCCCATATTCTGCTGTGCGAGTATATTCCTTGCATCTTTGTCCCCCTTGTGAGAACGTTCGATCAATGCAAGGGTTTGTTCCATCCGATCTCCTTTCGCATGGAAACCGTGGTTCCATGTCCAGGTGTGGATTCGACATGCACTTCATCCATGAAAGCTTCCATAAATGAAAATCCCATACCGGAACGGTCAAGATCCGGTTTGGTCGTAAACAGTGGTTCCATGGCTTTTCAATGTCCGGGATGCCGCATCCGGTATCTTTGACCGACAGGCAGAGGGCATTTCCTTCGATATGACAGGATACCGTTATTTTCTCCACCTTTCCGTCATATGCATGTACGATACAGTTTGTGACTGCTTCTGAAACTGCTGTTTTTACATCCGCCACCTCTTCCAGCGTCGGATTGAGCTGTGTCATAAAAGCGGAAACTGCCACGCGGATAAACCCTTCGTTGCAGGAGCGACTGTCAAACTCTATCTTCATTTCGTTTTCATACCCCATGTCTGTTCCCTCCATACATCGCCCCGGTTGTCTGTGGGGTATCCTCGTAAATCCCGACAATTTTATAGATTCCGGAAAGCAGCAGGATCCTGCGTACCCTCTGGTTTACATGAATTGCCGTCACCTTTCCTCCAAGCGACTGCATCGGTTTATAGCGACCCATGATCATGCCGATCCCGGCACTGTCCATAAACACCGTCTCCCTAAAATCAAAGATCACCTGTTTGACTCTCCGGCTTCCCATCAGCTGATCTGCCTCCCGGCGTATTTTCTCTGCACCGTGATGATCCAGCTCTTCCGGAACAAAAATGATCATGTCGCTCCCTCTCATTTTCACAAAATCCTGCATCTTTCTGATATCCCCCAATCTTTTCCGTATACTGTTGCTTCAAGTCGAACGCACGTGAGACTTGGCACGCGATTTTGGTCAGCTTTGCTGACATTTACCCAACAGAATCGCTGTGCATCCTCGCGGAGCGTTTATCTTAGTCGGAGATTGCACTTCCACTAAGACAAATTTGTTGCTCGCCACTTATAGGGAGTCTTCTCCGACTAAGATAAAAAGAAGCCCTCACCGATCTTTTTCGATCTGTGTAAGCTTCTCTTTTGTATTTCATATTTTCTTATTCAATGCCAAACATGTTGTTGATATCCGCAGTACCGTTATCGCCTGTGGTATCGTTGCCGGTCGTATCATTTCCGGTCGTATCCTGATCTCCGCCGGTCGTATCATCCGCCCCGGTGGTGTTATCCGTTGTCCCGGCTGCATTTGTGGTATCGGTTGTTCCGGCTGTATTTGTGGTGTCCGTTCCTCCGGTCGTCGTACCCTGTGTAGCATTTGTCGTACTGCTTTGCCCGATGAAGTATCGCTTGTGATGTAGCCGGAAATATTATAAAAGTCGCCGCCTGTGTCGGGAACTGCTGTACGATCTGCCGGAAGATCTTGTTCGCCTTTTTCGTATCGTTGTTGTTACGGTAAGAAAATGCCAGATAATACCAAGCATTGAAATCATCTGTCTTGGCTTCGGTCGCCTTTTTCAGCTGTGTGATCGCTGTTTTATAATCTCCGGATGCAAACGCCGTTGCCCCTGCATTGTAGGCCTCCGTAAACACATAGTCCGCAAGAGCCGTTTTCAGTGTCGCATACAGCTCCTGACCTTTTCCGGTCATCCGCTCTCCTCGATCTGATTGAACGCATCCGTCGCTTTTGTCATATCGTTTGCCAGATAATAATTGGTCGCCTGCAGGATCTCATCATAAGAATCTGCCTTTTTATCCGCTTCTTCTTTTGCCTTGTTCGCCGCATCGACCTTGCTCTGATAGCCGTCGATCTCTTCCTGCAGTCCCTGCACCCTGGAAACCTGAGCCGCCATCTGGGAGTTGGCATCCGTTACCTGTGCATTTGCCTTTTCATAGATGCTCTGACGTGTCGATGGTACAACAAGGAACCACACCACAGGCGCCCCGAGTACAATACCGAGGAAAATATTGATAAACGTGGCAACCGCCGAGCTGTCACGGAACGTTGTCGGCTGGATGATCATCTCATTGCCGTTCATGTAGGTTACCGTGCCGCTTAAGCGATCAACCTTTTCTTTTGCATATTTTTTCTTACGTTTAACATCCAGACTGGTGCTGATACCGGTCGCCAGCTCCACTTCCTGGAGATAGCGGAGTGTCGTTGTATTGTTTGTGTCAATGAATGCGCTTTTTTTGAGCAGTTTTCTTGCTTTTCGTAATCCTGATGTTTCAGATAAAGCAACGCTAAAAGGTGGTATGCCTTGATCAGTTTTGGATTCTGGGAAAGTACTTTTTTCAGCTGGATCATTGCCATATCATCATGATCTTCACGGCAATAGACCAGTGCCTGATTGTACTTGCGGATCGTCTGATTGATCGTATCCAGCTTGTTTTTGTTGGACTGCAGCTTGTCTATGTAGTATTCCGCCAGATTGTCATCCGGGTTCATATTTTTGCTGATCACCCATTCGGTCAGTGCAGATACAACCTCACCTGACTCAAAATAGACCAGTCCCAGAAGATTTCTTGCATCTTTATTTTCTTTGTTGAACTCAAGACTTCTCTTCAGTGATTTAATCGCTCCCGACAAGTCCCTGACGCGTGCTTTGTCCAATCCTTCGTTGTAAAGCAGATTGGAAATACGTGCCACACGTTTCAGTATCGTAATGTCCGCTCCGCATCCGGTACAGTAATCAATATCGGATAATGGAGTTCCGCAGTAAATACAATTCATGCTGTCCCCTTATCTTCTTATCTTCTTTTTTCATCTTTCATCAGCTCTTTGAGAATATCGGTGATATCCGTCAGATCCCGATTGTAGATGGCATCTTCTGCTTCATTCACATCGAGGCTGGAATGAAATTTTTTAATTCTTCTTCGTAATTAATCATAAAATCTGCTCCTTTGTCATGCCTTGCATTTTTCCAGGATTTCTTTGATCTCCCCTACCAGATATAAAGATCCCGCACAGAACAAAAGTCCGTCCTGTCGAAGGGTGCATGCCCTTTCAAACGCTTTCTCGATATCCGGTTCCGTTACGATCTGTGCGTCTGTGTATTTTGCAAACACTTCGGAAAGCTCCCCTGCCGGCACGATGCGGTCGCCTTTGATCTCCGTGACTACCACCGCAGACGGTGTCGTCTGGTCATTGCAGATCGTGTGGATCATCTCTTCGTAATTTTCTCTACCACAGCGGAGAACAGCAGTACGATCCGATAACGCTCCTGTACGCTCTGCACGGTCTTTACAAACTGTGCGATACCATCCGCATTGTGTGCCCCATCCACGATCACACCCGGCAGAACGGTCTCCATACGTCCCTGCCATTTTGTCTCTTTGATCGCCCGGATACGAAGATCTTGCGAGATCTCCTGTTTCGGATCGATCACATCCATGGCAAGCAGTGCCAGAGAACTGTTCACCACCTGATATGGTGCAAGATAAGGTGCGGTCACTTTTGCATGTTCATAATACCCACAATTCAGGCAAAAATCAATACTTTTGTCCGTGTTTCCCAAAATTTCATACATTTCTTCTTTCAGTGCAAACGCCGGTGCGTGAAGCTCTTTGGCCTATTTTTGATGACCTTTTCTGCCTCTTCGTTTCTGCCGTCGTAGATGACCGGCACACCTTCTTTGATGATCCCGGCCTTTTCCCCTGCGATCTTTTCGATCGTATCTCCGAGGATCTCCGTGTGATCCAGGCTGATCGAAGTGATCACCGTCGCGATCGGATGTTCGATCGTGTTGGTCGCATCGAGTCTTCCGCCAAGACCGGTCTCCAGAACCACGTATTCTGCCTTTTCTTTCTGAAAAAGCAACCATGGCAACCGCATAGAGCGACTCAAAATAAGTTGCATGCGGCAGTCCGTCTTTTTACCATGCCGTCAATGGCTGCCTGTACTTTCTGATAAGATTCCAGAAAAAGCTCGTCGCTGATCGGTACATTGTTGATCTGGAAACGTTCGTTGATCCGAACCAGATGCGGAGAGGTAAAAGGGCGGTCTTTTGCCTGCCAGTGTCAGCATCTCTGAAAGAAAGGCACAGACAGAACCTTTTCCATTGGTTCCTGCAACATGGATCACCTTCATGCCGCACTCCGGATGTCCCAGTCTTTTTAACAGCTCTACAGTATGTTCCGGTTTGTTTTTTGTCGTAAATTTTGGTACATTAAGTATATATTCTACTGCTTCTGTATAGTTCAATTTTATCCACCACTTTGTTTTTAGATTCTTACAGTCCGGACAGCAAATGCTCCTGCCACACTGTATCATTACGTTTCTTCTATTATTATAGCGATGCCTGTTTAATATGCAAGCATTTCTTTTCGCATAATTTTTCATCTGTCAGCATAAAAAAACGGCACCGGGCTTTTCTGACACCCATGCCGTTTTCTGTATTTCGATAAATTCTCTTTAAAGAACTTTACTCAGGAAACTCTGAAGTCTCTCTGTCTTTGGTGCCGTAAAGATCTCTTCCGGCGTTCCTTCTTCTACGATCTTTCCTTCCGCCATAAAAATCACGCGGTCGGAAACTTCTCTTGCAAATCCCATCTCATGAGTAACTACAACCATGGTCATGTGCTCTTTGGCAAGATCTCGCATAACATTTAACACTTCTCCGACCATCTCAGGGTCAAGAGCCGAGGTTGGCTCATCAAACAGCATCACATCCGGATTCATACACAGGGCACGCACGATGGCGATTCGCTGCTTCTGTCCGCCGGACAGCTGGCTTGGATAAGCATTTGCACGGTCAGCAAGTCCTACTCGCTCCAGAAGTTTCATAGCCTGACCTTCTGCTTCGTCTTTGCCGCGTTTCTGCAGTTTCATCGGGGCGATCGTCATATTTTTCAGGATCGACAGTGCATGTACGCGCCGCCGAAAGTCTTGGTCAGGTTCTGAACCTGGATCAGGGTCTCTTTTTCTCAACGCTCACTGTTACGCAGCCTCCTCTCTAAAATGGATACCAGCTTTTCAAAGAAAAGCACCATGATCAGATAGATCAGCGCCACCATAAGAAGCGGGAACAGAGCATTGTATGTCTGGCTTCGAATGATATCTCCGCCTTTCGTCAGATCCTGAATGGCTATGTATCCGGATACGGAAGTTTCTTTTAAAAGTACGATAAACTCGTTTGCCAGTGCCGGAAGCACGTTTTTCAGTGCCTGCGGCAGGATAATGTAGATCATGGTCTGTGTATAGTTAAAGCCCAAGCTTCGGCCTGCCTCAAACTGTCCGTCATCAATCGACATGATACCGCTTCTTATGATCTCTGCCACGTACGCACCGGAGTTGATACCGAATGCCATGACTGCAACGATGATTTTATTGATATCCACGCTTGCAAATACGACAAAGTAAATGATAAGGAGCTGTACCAGTACCGGTGTTCCTCGTATTACGGTAAGATATACTTTTGCCAGAAAATTCAATATTTTCCCTTTTCCTGTCTTGTCATAGGTTGAACGGATGACTGCGATCAGGAATCCGAGAGCAATACCGAGAATGACTGCAAAAAGGTAATCTGCAGTGTCGTTCCCAGACCGTTCACAATGTATTTCCATCTGTTATCTTTAATAAAATTCAAGTATAATTGTCTTGACATGGCATTCCTCTGTCACTTTCTTTTATTCCGCTGTGATATACTTGTCAACGATCTTATCCAGCTCACCGGAATCTTTCAGTTCGCCGAGTGCAGTGTTGATCTTATCCAGCAGTTCATCATTTCCTTTTGCTACTGCGATCGCATAATCTTCTTCGGTAAATGCTTCATCAAGCATCTTCAGGCCTTCGTTTTCTTTCACGAATACTTTTGCCGGTTCTCCGTCGATGACAACGGCATCGATTTTGTCCTGAGTAAGTGCCTGTACGGCCTCGAAACCTTTGTTGTAACGCTCTACGGTTGCATCTTTGATGTCACCTGCATAAATATCACCAGTGGTACCAAGCTGTACACCGATCTTTTTTGCCTTCCAGGTCATCCGGACTTGCAATATCGCTGTCTTCTTTTACGATAACAACCTGTGTTGCATGTGCGTAAGTATCAGAGAAATCCACATTTTCCAGGCGGTCTTCGGTAACGGTCATACCGGCCAGTCCAATATCTGCCTTACCGGATGTTACAGCCGGGATAATAGAATCAAATGCCATATCTTCGATCTTCAGATCCATACCCAGTTTGTCTGCTACGGTGGCTGCGATATCTGCATCGATACCTACGACATTTTCGCCTTCATAATATTCATATGGCGGGAACTCTGCATTGGTAGCCATAACCAGTGTGCCGCCTCTTTGCATCAGAAGAAGCTTCGCTTCCTGTTGTTTCTGCAGTCTTGCTTCCGCATCCTGCCATAGTAAGTACCATTGTTCCAACCAGTGCCGCGCAATCAGTTTTTTCATAATTTCTATTCCTCCTGAATTTTAATAAGCTTGTCCGAAATTTCTGTCTTTTCCATCATCCGGACTGCTTCCTTGCTCTGCGTCTGAGTTTAACACTGTTTCAAAGTAATGTCAACGGAATTGGTGCATAGAAAGTCAAATTACTGCATATTTTATGCTTTTATGCCCTCTCCGTCAAACGGTGGAATATAACAGACTTTCGCACTTTCCATTTCCTGCATGTAGCCGTTCTCCACGCCAAGTTCGACAGCAAAATCCAGCAGCTTTTCGTACTCTCTTTTTTGTCACTCTCCGATTCAGTTCCGGATAGTTATCAAGTCCGCCAAGCGGTGTATACTGACACATCAGGCTGATCGCCGCCTGATCTTTATAAGTATTGTATACATATTTTACCACCTGTTCTGCTTCCTTACGGTGCGACGGCAAAAGCAGATGGCGGACCAGCACACCACGCTTCATCATGCCATGTTCATCGTATATCGTCTGCGGTCGCTGACGCATCATCTCGGCAAGTGCCGCCTTTGCGACCTTTGGATAATCTTTGGCATGCGAATATCGCAGGGCACTTTCCGGCGACATATACTTAAAATCCGTAAGATAAATATCAATCAGGCCAGTCAGCTGTTTTAAGACTTCCACTTTCTCATATCCGCTGCAGTTATAAACAAACGGAAGGTCAAATCCTCTCTCTTTTGCCATACGGATTGCGGACATGATCTTGTCCGCATAATGGCTCGGTGTGACAAGATTGATATTTTCCGCTCCCTGTTCTTTGAGTTCAAAAAAATGTCCACCAGGCGTGAAAGGCTGATCTCCTCTCCCATCCTCCCGGCCGCGATCTCGCGGTTCTGACAGTAAACACAACGCAGGGTACAGCCTGCAAAAAGACGGCACCGGAACCGCCCTTCCCGGAAATACATGGTTCTTCCCAAAAATGAAGGCGACTCTCGCCGCCCTGATGCCTTTTCCTGTCATACCGCAGAAACCCATCTGTCCATTTTCCTCTCTGCCTTACATTCCCGCGGACAGAGACGGCATTTCTGATCGATCATAACAAGCAGATTCCTGCCTTTTCACATGCGTTCAGTGTCTCTTCATCCCAGATCGATGCCTGTACTTCGCCGACATGTGCCTTACCGAGCAGAAGCATGCAGACTCTGGACTGTCCGATACCACCACCGATCGTCAGAGGCAGTTTCTCTTCCAGAAGCATTTTGTGGAACAAAAGTTCTCTTCGATCTTCGCATCCTGCTTTTGTCAGCTGTTCTGCCAGAGATTTTGCATCGACACGGATTCCCATGGAAGATACCTCCAGGGCACAGCCCAGTGTCTCATGCCAGAACAGAATATCTCCGTTCAGTGCCCAGTCATCGTAGTCCGGTGCTCTGCCGTCATGTGGCTCACCGGACTTCAGTTTGTCACCGATCTTCATGATAAAAGCAGTTCCGTGTTCTTTTCAAACACATTTTTTCACGCCGCTTCGGTGTCAGATCCGGATAACGGTCCTCCAGCTCCTGTGTTGTGACAAATGCAACATCACGGTTCAGTTCCAGCTCCAGCCGCGGATAATAGTATTTCAGCTCATCCAGGGTATTGCAGATCACGCCGACAATTCTCTTGACAACGGCTTTCAGGTAGTCCTCGTTGCGGTCGCCGCGGTCGATGACTTTCTCCCAGTCCCACTGATCCACGTAACAGGAGTGAAGATTATCAAGCTCCTCGTCTCTGCGGATGGCATTCATGTCTGTCAGAATCCCCTTTCCAACACGAAAATCGTAGCGGTAAAGTGCCATACGTTTCCATTTTGCCAGAGAATGTACAACCTGTGCCTCCACGCCAGCGCCGGGATTTCAAAAGAAACCGGTCGTTCCACTCCGTTCAGATCGTCGTTCAGTCCGGATGCCGGATCTACAAACAGCGGAGCTGTGACTCTTTTCAAACGCAGTGCCATACAGAGTTTCTTCTGCATCATTTCTTTGATGATCCTGATTGCATCCTGTGTCTCATACATAGAGAGCACGGAATGATAGTTTTCCGGAATAATTACCTGATTCATCTTTTCTTACCTCCTGTTTGTGGCAGGCTCCCGCAAGAGAAGCCTGCCGCTGTGTTCATTTTTATTTCTGCGGCTGATCGTTTGTCAGTCCGAATTTATCAAGAATATAAAATACCAAGCTCATTGCCATAGCGACAACGCATGCCAGTACCATTCCTGTCATTTCCACATTGCCGATCTTCAGTGCAATGCCGGAAAGCCCTGTCACAAATACTACCGATGTGAGCACCAGATTTCTGGAACGGCTGTAATCTACTTTTCCGTCTACCAGCAGACGGATACCGGATGTACCGATCATACCGTAAAAAGCAGGAAGGATACCCCTCCGATAACCGGACCCGGGATCGTGCTGATCAGTGCGGAGAGCTTACCAAGGAAGGAACAGCAGATGGATAAAACGGCCGCCCCGCCGATCACCTGCACGCTGTAGACACCGGTCATCGCCATGACACCGATGTTTTCACCGTATGTCGTGGTCGGCACCGATCCTACCAGGCCGGAAAGCATGGTGGAAAAGAAGTCACCGAACAGAGTCCTGTGCAGTCCCGGTTCTTTTAAAAGATCTCTTCCGATGATCTCACTTGTCACAACCTGATGTCCGATATGCTCCGACACGACCAGAAGCAGTGCCGGAAATACCGTCATGATCGCTTCCAGGTTAAACTTCGGATACTGGAAATTCGGCAGTGCGAAGAAGGATGCCTGTACAACTTCCGTGAAATCAAGGATACCACACGCCGCACCGCCACATAACCGGAAATAATCGCAATCAGGATCGGGATCACACCGAGGAACCCGCGAAAAAGAATCTGTCCAAACACGGCAACGCCAAGTGTCACCAGAAAAACGATCACGTTTTTCGGATCAATCACTTCATCCAGCAGGCCGGCATTACTTGCGGCATTTCCGCAAGCTCCAGCCCGATGAGGGCTACAACCGATCCCATGGTCGCTGTCGGCAAAGCACGATATGAATCCATTTTGTGCCGAATTTCCGAATGATCAGTGCAACAATGATACCGCCAAATCCGATGGCAACAAAGCTTCCCAGTGCATACTGGTAACCGAATTTCTCAATGACCAGCCCCGCCGGAACCAGAAATGCAAAAACTGGAACCCAGGTACGCCGGTGCTTTTCCTTTTGTTACAACGATAAAGACCAGTGTGCCGACACCGTTCATCAGAAGCACAATCGCCGGACTGATTCCAAACAGAAACGGTACCAGCACCGATGCTCGAACATGGCAAACATATGCTGAAGACTCAGCGGGATCAGCATCTTTACAGGTACTTTCTCGTCCACCTGAATGATTTTTTCTCCATTTTTTCTTTCTCCTGTTATTTTTTTATAACACAGGCTCTTATTTGATCCTTGCATGCAGATCCTGCAGGGAAACAACTTCTCTCTGCTGCTCTGTTTCTGAACCGTCAGGATACCTTCTGCACTTGCAAGAGCTGGGCCGCCATGGTCGTAATATACGGAACACGGCTCTTGATGCAGGCTCTTTCACATAGCTGTCATCCGGTCCTCTTCTTCACCCTTCGGTGTATTTACAACAAGATCGACTTTGCCGTTAGTGATGATATCATAGATATTCGGGCGACCCTCTGACATCTTGTATACAAACTCTACCGGAATGCCTGCTTCTTCAATGATCGCTTTTGTATGCCTGGTTGCAATGATCGCAAACCTGCTTCATGGAAACGTTTTGCCACTTCTGCTTTCTCACGGTCGCCGACACTGATCAGAACGGTTTGAGAGCGGAAGCGGACTCTTGGTTGCTTCCTGTGCTTTCTGCTTCGCCGACGCTCTGTGCCAGTCCGAGCACTTCACCTGTCGAACATTTCCGATCAGAACGGATCTACTTCTGGAACATATTGAATGGAAAGACTGCTTCTTTGACACCGTAATACGGAATCTCGCGGTCTTTCTGATCTTTGATCGGTGACTCTTTCCCCGGTAAACTCAGAAGTGATGATCTCGGTTGCCAGCGGTACCATAGAGATTGCATACTTTGGAAACCAGCGGCACCGTTCTGGATGCACGCGGATTTGCCTCAAGCACATAGACAACGCCGTCCTCGATCGCATGCATGTTCATCAGACCTTTGACATGCATCTCTTCTGCAATTTTCTTCGTGTACTCTTTGATCGTCTTTAAGTTTTCTTCGGAAATGTGTCTGGACGGAATGATACATGCTGAGTCTCCGGAATGTACGCCTGCCAGCTCGATATGCTCCATGACAGCCGGCACAAAGGCATGTTCGCCGTCACTGATCGCATCTGCCTCGCATTCCATAGCGTGGTGAAGGAAGCGATCAATCAGAATCGGACGGTCCGGAGTCACACCTTCGGCTGCTGCTTCCATGTAATTTTTCAGATTTTCCGGATCATTGACTACTTCCATGCCACGTCCACCAAGGACATAGGATGGACGAACCATTACCGGATAACCGATGCGTTCTGCGATTTCGCCAGTGCCTCATATACATCTACTGCCATGCCTGCTTCCGGCATCGGGATGTTCAAGTTTGTCCATCATTGCACGGAACAGGTCACGGTCTTCTGCCATATCAATGACAGCCGGCGAAGTTCCGAGGATCTTCACGCCGTTTTTTTCCAGCTCTGCGGAAAGGTTCAGCGGCGTCTGTCCGCCAAACTGCGCGATCACACCAAGCGGCTTCTCTTTTTCATAAATGCTCAGAACATCTTCCAATGTAAGCGGTTCAAAATACAGTTTATCAGATGTATCGTAGTCTGTTGGATACCGTTTCCGGGTTACAGTTTACGATGATCGTCTCAAATCCGGCATTTTTTCAAAGCCAGGCTGCATGTACGCAACAGTAGTCAAATTCGATGCCCTGTCCGATGCGGTTCGGACCGCCGCCGAGGATCATGATCTTGTTCTTTTGTCACTTTTTTTTTGCTCTCATCTTTTGCATTGATAAGAAGAATAGTAATATGCACTGTCTTTGGTTCCGCTTACGTGAACACCTTCCCATGCCTCTTCGATGCCGTAGCCGATACGTGCATTGCGGATTTCTTCTTCGGTTACTTCCAGGATCTGGCTTAAATATTTATCAGAGAATCCATCCTTTTTTTGCCTGACGCAGAACATCTTTTGAAGGAACTTTTGCCTTTATTTGCAAGCAGAGTTTCTTCTTCCTCTACCAATTCTTTCATCTGCTCGATAAAATAATGTTTGATCTGTGTGCGCTCAAACAATTCTTCCACGGTAGCCCCTTTACGAAGTGCCTCATACATGATGAACTGACGTTCGCTAGTCGGAAAACAGCATTTTCAACAGTTCTTCCTTTGACTTTTCATGGAAATCTTTGGCAAATCCCAAGGCCGTAACGTCCGATCTCCAGGACTGCGGATTGCTTTCTGGAATGCTTCTTTATAATTTTTACCGATACTCATAACTTCGCCGACAGCACGCATCTGTGTTCCCAGCTTGTCCTGAACGTCTTTGAATTTTTCAAATGCCCATCTTGCAAATTTAATGACCACATAGTCTCCGTCCGGCACGTATTTATCCAGCGTGCCATACTTTCCGCAGGGGATCTCATCCAGTGTCAGACCGGAAGCCAGCATTGCGGAAACCAAGGCGATCGGGGAATCCTGTCGCTTTACTTGCCAGTGCGGAAGAACGGGACGTTCTCGGATTGATCTCGATGACGATACGTCCGCTCTTCGGATCGTGTGCAAACTGTACGTTCGTACCGCCGATCACTTCTACTTCTTCTACGATTTTATAAGCCTGTCTCTGAAGGCTCTTTCTGAACATCTTCTGAGATCGTCAGCATTGGTGCAGAACAGAAAGAGTCTCCGGTATGCACGCCCAGCGGGTCAATATTTTCAATGAAGCATACGGTAATCATGTTATTCTTTGCATCACGCACTACTTCCAATTCCAATTCTTCCCATCCGAGAATGGACTCTTCGACCAGAACCTGTCCCACAAGACTCGCCTGCAGACCGCGTTCGCAGACCGTCTTTAACTCTTCTACGTTGTATACCAGACCGCCGCCAGCGCCGCCCATGGTATAGGCCGGACGGACTACCACCGGATAACCCAGTTTGTCTGCGATCGCCAGAGCATCTTCCACGCTGTAGGCAACTTCACTGCGTGCCATCTCAATACCGAGCTTGTTCATGGTCTTTTTAAACTCAATGCGGTCTTCTCCACGTTCAATGGCATCTACCTGTACACCGATTACTTTCACATCGTAATTTATCCAGAACACCGGCGCCGCCAGCTCAGAACAGAGGTTTAGTCCGGACTGTCCGCCAAGGTTCGGCAAAAGGGCATCCGGACGCTCTTTTGCAATGATCTGCTCCAGTCGTTCCACATTCAGCGGCTCGATGTAAGTGACATCCGCAATCTCCGGATCCGTCATGATCGTTGCCGGATTTGAGTTTACCAGAATGATCTGGTATCCAAGCTGACGCAGTGCTTTACAAGCCTGTGTACCGGAGTAATCAAATTCGCATGCCTGTCCGATGATGATCGGCCGGAACCAATAATCAGTACCTTGTGAATATCATTTCTTTTACTCATATGCTTCTCCTGTCGTTTTGTTTTTACGTACATCCTGTTTCCGTCTCCGACTGCTGTACGGCCGGAGACCTACGTGCCCTTGCAGACACAAATCCGCATGCATACATCCGTTTTGTGCCCACTTGTCCCATGCCTCGTTTTATTATACATGACAACCGCACAAAAAATCTACTGCAAAAAACAGACAGAGAAATTTCTTTTTCTCTCTGCCTGTTTTTGCGTCAATATCCTCTTTAATCCTGGAACTTTCCAAGAAATTCTTTGATTCGCTGATTGTCCGATGTAAACAGTTCTTCCGGTGCTCCTTCTTTCACAATCACGCCATTTTCCATAAATACGATATGATCTGCCACATTTCTTGCGAAATTCATCTCGTGGGTTACGATGACCATCGTCATATGTTCTGCCGCCAGATCTTTGATGACCTTTAAAATCTCCCCGGTCAGCTGTGGATCGAGAGCTGAAGTCGGCTCATCAAAGAACAGGATCTTCGGATTCATGCACAGTGCCCTTGCGATCGAAACTCTCTGCTGCTGTCCGCCGGATAACTGATACGGATAGGCATCTGCCTTATCTTCCAGTCCCATTTTTTCAGCGGCACTTTCGCCTGCTCCTGCACTTCTTTTTCTCTCTTTTCTGCACACGGATCGGTGCATCACAGATATTCTTCATCACGCTGTAATGCGGGAAAAGGTTAAAGTTCTGAAAAACCAGCCCGTAGTAACTTTTCAGCTGTTTCAGTTTGCCCGGTGCTTCATAGACCGCCTCACCGTTCTGACTGTAAGCGGCACGCTCCCCAAGATAAGAAAGCTCTCCATCATCGATCTTTTCAAGCATGGTCGCACAGCGAAGCGGCGTTGATTTGCCCGATCCGGACGGACCGATGATTGCTACGACCTGTCCCTCTCTGACATTCAGGGAAATATCTTTGAGCACTTCCAGTTCATCGAAATGCTTTTTTATATGCTTCATTTCCAGATAATTCATAGATTCCCTCCTAACGATAATAGCTCAGATGCTTCTCGATCTTCTCCATGATCCATGCAACCAGAAAATTAAATACATAGTAGAAAATACCGGTCGCCACATACGGAACCATACTGGTCTGTGAAGATGCCAGTGCCTTTGCGATCGTAAACATCTCCGATACGGCAATCACAAAGGCAAGAGAAGTATCCTTGACCAGTGTGATGACTTCGTTTGTCACCGACGGAAGGATGCGTTTGATCACCTGCGGAAGAATGATATGTAAAAATGTCTGACTTTTGCTGTATCCTAAAATCTCTGCCGCCTCATACTGTCCAACCGGCATGGATTCGATTCCGCTTCGATAGATTTCCGCAAAATAAGCTGCATAATTAAGCACAAAACCGATCACCACCGCAATGTTTCGGTAAAACGGTGAAAATTTTGATCCCGAACAGATAATATTTATGGCCCGAAATAGACAACCATCAGCCGCAAAGATCAGCGGTGTGCCTCGCATGATTGAAATATAAATTTTGTAATCCCCTGAACAATACGTTTTTTTGACATTCGTCCAAACGCTATGACCATACCAAGTGGCAGGGAAAAAAGCAGTGTGATCCCGAAAATCCAGCAGGACGTCGCCATACCCCTCTGCCAGCTTCATAAGCATCTGGCTGATACCCATAATAACTTCTCCTTTCTTTGCGTAAAACCATGAGAAATACACTTTGGTTCGTTGTCCGCATAAAAAAGGGCCGCCGCAGATGCAACAGCCCGCCTTTTTGTTCTCTGTCTGATTTACTGGATCGTTGTGATGTCTTTTCCGAACCACTTCTCGGAAATCTTTGCGACCGTTCCGTCTGCCGCCATCTCTTCCAGTGTTGCCTGAACTTTTTATCACGGCCCGGTATTCCCTTTTTTGAAGCCAATGCCATATTCTTCTCTGCGATCACATCATCCAGGACTTTGAAATCTGCCTTACGGCTTGTGATCTGATAACTTGCCACAACGTCATCCATTGCGATCGCATCCACTGCCCCGGATTCCAAATCCATAAATGCCGTGTTGTAATCTGCAACCGGTGTCAGGCTTCCAAACGTGGAAGTCAGCTCACTGTTGTCGTTCAGTGCTGCTTGCACTGGAATCCGTCTGGACTTCTACGTTCTTTCCGGCCAGATCTGCCTCAGAATTGATGTCCGAATCTCCACGTACAACGAAGACCTGATTGTTTTTCATATAAGGCTTGCTCCACTCATAGTCGTCTTCACGGCCATTCATGGTGAAGCCATTCGAGATACAGTCAATCGTTCCGGCATCCAGCTCCATGTCTTTTGCATCCCAGGCAATCGGCTGATATGCAATCGTAAGGTTCAGACGTTTTGCAACTTCTGCCGCCATCTCCAAGTCAAACCCGGTAAACTCTCCGTCATCTCCGACAAATCCCATCGGTGGGAAATCCTGGTCAAATCCAACGGTGAACGTGCCATCTGTCTTGCTGGCATCGGTAGTCTCTGCATCTGCCGCCTGTGTATCGGCTGATGTTTCGTCTCCGGAAACAGCACTTTCTGCTGTTGTATCTGCCGCGGACTGCGTCTCTGCATTCTTGGAACCACATCCTGCCAACATTGCCGATACCATTGTCGCTGTTAACATAACGCTGACTGCTCTTTTTTTTCATAATATTGCCATCCTCTCTTTTTTGTATTTCAAGGGGTCTTCCCCTGTTTTACTGCTGTATGTGACCACTCTACCGTGGTAAAGTAATCAAATACTATCACATTATCAGGGCGATGTCAACTTATCTTCTGCTTTTATGATATTTTCTTTTTTTTCCTGTAAAAACCTTGCCAGTGTTTCCTGACCGGCGTTTTCGATCTTCTGCATTTTTTCTGCCTTTGCCAGTACTTCCTGCTTCTCTTCTTCGATCTTGTCGAGCTGTTCTTTTGGCACTTTCAGCTCTTCGAGACGCTTTTATAGTCTTCTTCCGACAGATACAGCGGCAAAATTGCCAGATAACTGCGGTACACCGCATTGGAGCGTACCATCTCATAAGACTGCCACAGACAGTCTGCGGCCTCGCGGAACAGGAACATCCTTCCGTACGCCCCCGCCATATTGCTCAGTACGCCTGCATAAAACTGAAGCCCTGTTTTCCCTGATTGCGGTTTTGCAGGATCTGACGGTAAAGGCTGACCGCCCTGGAATACATGCCGTAATTGACCAGCAGATCCGCTCGGATCTTCCTGCGGATATCCTCCGTCTGTACCTCCAGCTTGCCAATTTGCTCCTTTACCGCATACATCTCAGCCGCATTCAGATAACGTACTTCCCGGAAAACCGGCAGCACCAGCCCGCGATACTCTCTGCGTCTTTCAGTTTCTCACGAAGATGGAACGCCAGCCTCTGCATACCCAGCTCTCCTTCCAGCCAGTCACACAGTTTTTCATTCAGAATGCTCTCATCCAAAAGACTTACATTCTTCCAGAGATAAAAACACAATTCTTCTATTGTATAAATATTGATATCAATACTCGATATAAAACGGATGTTTCGCCGCTTTCGCACGACACAACTGATACATTGCCATCATTCCTCCCTTTCCTCCCCTTTTCAGGAAAGGCTGATATTTGCTTCCCAGATTTTACCGGAAGACGGATACAGTTCACCAAGTCCAAGATCCTCCGCCCGCACCCTGCATCTGTCCGGTGCGGTAAAGGAAATGTCGAGCCGCAGTCTGGTTGCCCGTCTCGGTCGATCCGGAAGCTGGCTAAGAGCCAGGGTGTGTTCCATTTCTTCTCCCGGACCGTTCTGGAGTAGATCACGACTTCCTTTTCATCGCCAAGCAAAAATTCACAGGTATGTCTCGCCATATACCAGTTGATCCCGGCATTCACCAGCGGATAATAGCCTTCCTGACCGCGGATCTCCATCCACATTCCGAGATTGTGCTGTATCATGTCATCGCTCAGATAGAGCGTATCTTTGCAGGCCGTCGCCCTGTTTTCTTCCATTGCCGCATAGCAGGCTCCCATGGTGTAGAGATTGTCTCCGCGAAACTTCTCCGTTTTCTGCACAGAAAACGAAAAGATTTGTCCATCCATTCCCCTTCGAACTCTCTGCCGACCAGATAAACGGCAGAAAACGGCGTGTTTTCAAACATTTTCTCCAGATTTTTATGCAGAAGCGAATCCCTGAGGATCCCCCCACTCTTCGTCCCCGCGTCCTTTTCTTGCTTTGTTGTCCAGATACAGCCGGAAACATTTTTCCGTCTTTGCAAGCACTGGTTTTGTCTTTCGCTCCAGCCAGAAATGCCATGCCGTGATGCAGTCTCTTTCGTATTCCAGTAATGCGACATGATACGTCAGAAGCTCTTTTTCTGGTTCATCAGATAGGCATAAAAGCTCTCCAGATGTCCCTGCAAAAAATGGCTGAGGACGGTATGCCAACTTTTAAAAGTGCCGTACGGATCACATCTGCCCAGATCCCTTTCATCTCGTGCATCGTCACCATAACCGTCATATGTTCCACAGACCCTGCACCTTTTAACAATGCAAAACATTCTTTCAAAAACTGATACAGTACTTCCACGCCTCTGGCATCTTTCCGTTCGACCAAAGAGAACAGATCGACCGGTGTCCTGATCAGGTAATCGTTTTCTTCTTTTTTCCTCCTCTGACTGCATGACCATCAGCGGTGCACGGTCAGATTTACTGCAAAATGCAATCTGAGAATAATCCCGTCCGAGATCAATTCCCACTGAAATATTGCCATGTTCTGCCAACATACTTGTCGTTCCTTTCTCTGTCCGCTTTTATCTGACCGGCAGAAAATGCTCTGCCAGACTTTCTTTTTCAGATATTCTTCTGCCTGTGCCTTAAACTCCGTTTCCTTTTTTCTGTACAAATGCTCTGCACATCTCATTTAACATACCGTAACGGCTCTGCATGTCGTTATCTTCCGGCATTTTTCTGTCCTTTATAAAGAGTGTAAACGGACCGGACTGCGTTTTCTTCCCGTCCTTTTCCTCATGAATCATGCAGACCATTTTTTCACCGTAAAACAGGGTAAAATCTTTCTCAAAAATACCTTCGTATACATTATGCAAAGCATTTCCGTATGCTCCACGGAAGTGCCTTCTTCCTGATTTTCCAGCGTGTACGTCAGCATCACGATTGCCTTTGGATCGGTGCGGTACTCGATGATGCCGCATCCATAAGCTGAAGGGTACGCATCAGAGACACCGGCGACTTTTCAAAAATCCAAAGCACATATGCTTATCGCCGCACTCCTGAAGGATCTGTGACATCAGGATCAGTCGCTTTTTGGAAGCTTCCCCACATTCGGTACGGTACCTAAGATAAGCCAGTCTGCATGCCGGATCAACGGATTCGGATGCATTCATCCTTCGCTCAATCTCATCAAAACCGGCTTCTGCACGTCCATCTCTTTCACAAAATACTGGTAAGACATCAGATTCAGATAAGCCGCAAGCAACATCTTCTTGCCATATTTCCGGCGGTAGGATTCAAAGATCGGTTCCGTTTCTTCCATGTCCGTCCGCTCAAATGCCAGCATGATCAGGATCTTTTCTTCCAGTGCCATGGTATCCAGGTCAAAATTCTTGCCGGCTTTCCACAGGGTCTTCATCGTCTCCATCGATCTGTCGTAACCTGAGAGCAGATAAGAAAGAATGGCCTCATCGTATTTTCCGTGGCAGAAACAGTAATGGCACAGATAGAGCAAAGGCATTTCGTCCTCTTCCGGTCCCTGCTCCAAGATCCTGCGGTCGCACAGACGCACCAGAACGCCAAGCGGGATCTCTTCCTATCGAACCTGGATACCAGAAGGAATGCTTCTTTGCACATGCCTTCTCTGACCAGAAGTTCCACCGTCTTTGCCTTATCCACCGCCGCAAAAACCTCAAGATCCATATCGTGCAGGTGCTCATAGAGCGTATCATCCTGCAGATTATCATAATAATACTCTAGAATTTCTTTTTTCTTTCGCTGCTTGTAGTCTTCTTTTACATCCACGAACTCCAGCATGCCGAAAAGTCTCGGATCTTCTCCTGTGTGATATCCCTTGATCTCTGTGCTTCTGTACAGGAATACAGCAGAAATCCCGGACTGTCCGGTGCGATCCTGCGGCACATAGAAAACATATCACTGCCCTTAAGCAGTCTGGTAATGGTATAATCAAATCCTTTTTGTATGCCATTTTCCTTCGCGGTCGATGATAAAAATACAGGCATCTTCCGTATAGATCTGCACGTTTGCCGTATGTTTGGAGAAGATCACCGTCTGGATCTCTTCGAGCTGTCTGTGGACAACGGCAACTGCGGATGCATTTGGATCTTTACAGCAGATCTCACAGGTGAAAAGTGCATGGGAAAGATTCTCCGTCATCCTTGTATTTAACATGGATTTTGTGAGAAACTCCTGATAAATACACGCCAGCTCGCGGTTCATGCGTCCTGCCATCAGCTGATCCACCATATATTTCTCGATCGCCGCACGATAGCTGTCGTAGGTCTTTGGATCCTGTCCTTTATTGTCTATAATATTTTTATATAAAACTGCCTTTTTACATAATCAAGGCTGCTTTGTTCTCATAGGAAAAATACATCCGCACCATCTGCGGCAGGAGTCCTGTCCGTTCTTTTTCCCATGGACTCCACATAATATTCATACAATCCGGTCAGACGCAGTCCTTCGGCAACACCCTTTTTCATACCAGTTAAAATAAGCAAGCACCCACTTTATGTCCTTTGATCAGTAGACTGCAGATCGCACTGACCACACTCTTTGACGGATACTTGGTATAGCACTGGCACAGGATCTGATACATGGTCGCATCATAACGTCTCTGCCGTCCGGCAATATCTGCCACCTGCATCACGAGTTCTTTATCCAGAAGATCGTTGCGGCAGATAAAACGCAAAGCACCTGAATCTCAAAATCATCCAGCTTCTTTAACAGAAGCGGTGACTTCCGAAACAGCGTGAACGCCTCCAGATACATCAGTCTCTTTGCGGGCACCCATTTTATACTGTCTTCGGATTGCTTCCAGTTTCTGTGACGGATGCCGCAGAAGATTCTCCTTCAGATATAACAGCACCCACTGAAGCGACCATTCTTCCTGATTTTTCAGGTACAGATCCTGGATCTTGCTTTCGATATAATCAATATATTTCTCATCTTTATCATAAAGAGTCGTCAGATACTGATAATAGCCCTGCACGGCCGGACGGTCTGAGATCCTCCGTTTCTGCTCCAGTTTCTCAAGCAAAGTACAGGCAATCTCCGGCTGATCTGCCGCAAAAAATAGATCTGTACCTGATACAGCTTCACCATGATATCCTCTCCGCCTGCCTGTTCATAGCATGCAAAAGAATCTTCCGCTCTGGTGATCCAGGTATTTAAGCTGATCTTCTTTAATCGAAAATCCAGATAATCCCGGTAGAGACGCGCGATCTCCTTTTTCTGGATATGAGCTCTGTGATCGATCTCTTTTGCGGTAAATTTGCGTGCAGTCACTTCAAAGGTTTTCTTCCAGTTTCCGCTTTTTAAGATAATCCGGCCAAAATTGTATCCGGCATGCATCCGTACCGGATCGATCAGATAATCCAGAGTAAAACTGCTTCCAAGAAAATCATCCGGGCGGATCAGACTCTGCTCCGGTCGCAGAAATGCCGCATCCGAAAAGACTTCGATCTGCGAATAGCCCCATCCGTTCTTTACGATCTCAATCTGCTCCTGAATGACCGAAGCGATCTTTGAAACCTCCTGCCTTTCTTTTTTTTCAGTTCATATTTTATGGCACTCTTTTTTTTCCCGGTGCTGATCAGAAACTCCTCCATAAGTTCCATGCTCATGGTCTTGCTCCTCAGTCCGCGGTTGAGAGCCTCAAACTGCGGATACTGCTTTTCGATCGTCCTTGTAAAACTCCTGGAGCAGAACATCGCATACGCTTTCTCGTAATGCTCCTTTGCCAGCTGTGCAAAAAGAATCCAGCGTAAATGCCTCTCCTGCCGGAAGTCGCACCTTTTTCTGCATGATCGCAAAAGAAAAAAGGAAGTGCTTTTTCTCCCATGTTCGTGCAGACGGTAAGACTTCCTTCCAGCACATCTCCGGCTTTCATTCCCGTAAAATCTACATCAAAAGACAGCTTCGGTTCAATCCCGGAAAATTCTCTCGGCTCACATGCCACGCGTGCATCCGAAGAATACAAAAACCCCCGGATCCTTTTCTGCTCTTTATTTTTATTGTAAAACTGCCGAAAAACTTTTCTCCTGGTTTCACCACCGCACGAATCTCATCACAGGAAAAAAAGAAGATCTGGAGTCTTATATTCATATATTCCATTCATCAGCTCTTCTATTCTTCGCTTCATGCTTTTCTCCATTTCTCTGTGTGAATCTCACACATGATCGTTTATTTCTGCCAAATGCCATACAGATCGTTTTACATTCCGTACTTTCAGGTCTGACATCTGTTTACTCTAATATTTTCTTTAATTCATCCATAAAAAAGTATTGACATCTTTAAATTCGCGATAGACTGACGCGAATCTCACATACGCCACCGCATCCAGGCTTTTGAGCTTGTCCATAACGATCTCCCCTATGGTCTTGCTGTCAATCTTTTTTTCTTCGCGATTGAAAATCTCCGTTTCAATCTCATCGATCATCCTGTTGATCCTCTGTACAGAGATCGGACGTTTATAACATGCCCTTACGACTCCTGCTTCAATCTTGGACCGGTCATACTGTTCCCTTGTCAGATCTTTTCTTGATCACGGTGAGCGGGATCGTTTCCACCTTTTCGTAAGTGGTAAAACGCTTTCCGCAGGCATCGCAAAGTCTCCTTCTGCGGATGGAACAGTTATCATCTGCAGGCCTTGAATCTACTACCCTAGTATTATCCTGATTACAAAACGGACATTTCATCTTTTTTCCTCCTGACTGTGCCTGGTGTACTTTTTCGTTTCAAGTCGAACGCACGTGAGACTTGGCATGTGATTCTGGTCAGCTTTGCTGACATTTACCCAACAGAATCGCTGTGCATTCTCGCGGAGCGTTTATCTTAGTCGGAGATTGCACTCCCACTAAGACAAATTTGTTGCTCGCCACTTATAGAAGAGGGAGTCTTCTCCGACTAAGATAAATCATCTAATGTGAAGTATAACGAATCCTGTTTTTACTGTCAATACATCTTTCCAAACTGTGCATACCCGCAAAAAGCGGAACCTCTTCTGCCCGGATCGCATAAACTATAGAAAAACACACTTTTCGAAAGCATCCGCTATCTTGTGTACATCGATCGGTTCGTTCTATTTCAAAGGAAGGTGTGGGGATTTTATGCGAATCTGTGAACTGCGGCAGAAAGAAGTGATCAACACCTGTACCTGCCGTTCTCTTGGCTGTGTATGCGATGTGGATATCGATATCTGTACCGGATTTGTGAAAGCAATCATTGTTCCTTCGGTCCGGCAAAGATCTGCTGTTTTCTCGGCCGCGATACCGAATACATCATTCCCTGGGAATGTATCTGCCAGATCGGTGCCGATATCATCCTGGTCGAGATTGAAGAAGAAAAAATGCAGGAAGAAATGCGAATGATTTCCTCCTGCACATCTGTCCTCTTCCGCTTTACTTTAAGATACAGCAACCTGCAACCTGATCATTTGCCAAGGTACACATCTGCTTCTCTTGTACCAAAAGCCGCCGCCGCCTCGTGATCTACCATATAAATATCAATATGCCCATACGGTGTACCGCGGTCTTCTACCGTATAAACCACATCATCTACGATCAACTTTGTCCCAAACGGAACACCGTACATGGCAACCGTCTGTCCCTGAACCGGAACGGTACCGCTTGCTGTGATGCCATTCGCAAACTCACCGCGACAGATCTGGCATGCACAGTATGCTGTCAGCTTAAATTTGCCCAGATACTTTTACCTTTTCCGAATGTGCTTTCTGTGTGGAAGTGAACGTATAATAAAGGGCTCTGTTCTCCTCCGGTCTGATCTCTTCCGTTGCCAGAGTCATATTTTTGCGTTTTGTCGCCTTTACGATGGCATCTGCCTCTTTACCGGTCAGAAGCGACTCGCTTTTTACAAATCCACGCACATCACCAGACTCCACATAGCACCATTCCTGACCCTGATCTGCAAGAATATAACAAAGTCCGCCCTGCGGGATCACACCAACCACGCGTGCGTCGGTTGACTTCTCTTCCCGCACATTCAGCTCATTTTCCTTTGCGACCGCATTGACACGTTTTACAACAGTCTCCTGAATGGTCTTTTTCACGCTGGCATAAGCCGGATTCTCCTTCGGATCGATTTTTGCTTTCGCAAGTGTCATAAAACCTTCTTTTTTTTGAGTGCCACTTTGACTCTTACGACCTCACCGGTCAGAACGTTTTTATTTTTTACATAACCACGAACATTCCCGGACTCAACATAAGACCAGTTTTTTCCTTTCCAGAGTATGTAACAGAGTCCGTCCTTTGCAAGGGTTCCGGCAACGTCTGCATGGCTGTTTTTTCGCTGTATAGATCTTAAGATCCGCTTTTGCGAGAGCGTATTCCTTTGCTACCGTCTCAAAACGGAACGACTTTTCCAGTTCTTCCGGATCGATCACCAGCTTTTCAAAACGTTCATCGAACTTCTGCTCCGACATGGCATCCTTCTCACTCTTGGAAGAATCCTTTTTGTCTTTCGCCTTTTCTTTCTCCTTTTCACGCTGTCTTTGCCTTTTCATCCAGGTATCCTGATCTTTCTCTTTTTGTATCCTCCGGATCTGTCTCATCTGGCTCAGACTCTTTGCGTTTCAGTCTGTATCTCTTCGGACTCCTGTGTCTCTTCCGCCTTTGTATCTGCCGTCGTCTCACTCTCGGCTTCCGTAGCTCTGGTCTCCGGCGCGGCGGTTCACTCTCCGTGCTCTCCGTGTTCTCTGTATCCTGTACAGAATCTGTTGTATTTTCAGAATCCTGCATCGTCTCCTGTGCGGTGTCCGCTCCCTTATCCGAGGCATCTACGCCGACCGGAAATGTCACTGCAAGGGACATCCCGAGAAGCAATGCAAGCATGCTCTTTCTGTTATTTAACATCGGTACTCCTTTTCTCCCCCATAGTTTTTTCATTATAGCACTTTTTACCTGCAAATTGCAAATCTGGGTCTCTGCAGCGAGATTCTGCTTTCCATCTTGCTATCTCCGGTGGATTGCGCGACATTCTTCCTTCAGCGATTATCATGTCAAGGTCTGATATTTTTTTATATTTTCTGCGAAATCGCATATTTCTATTCGAAACGGAGAATTCTTTTATCAGGAATATAAATCAGGAGGATTTCGAATATGGCACTTAATAAAGTTGAGATATGTGGTGTGAACACAGCGAAGCTTCCTATGCTTACGCAAGAAGAAAAAGATGCTCTTTTTATTAAAATCAAAGCGGGCGATCAGGCGAAAGAAGAGAAACCTTTATCAAAGGAAACCTGCGTCTTGTGCTCAGCGTGATCAAACGTTTCGGTGCAAACAATGAAAATGCAGATGATTTATTTCAGATCGGCTGTATCGGTCTGATCAAATCCATAGATAATTTTGATCCTTCTCTGATGGTAAAATTCTCCACCTATGCAGTACCGATGATCGTTGGGGAGATCCGAAGATACCTGCGGGACAACAGTGCCATGCGTGTCAGCCGTTCGCTGCGGGATACGGCCTACAAAGCGATCTATGCCCGAGAGGGGTATATGAAAAAGAATCTGCGAGAACCGACGATCAACGAGATCGCCTCAGAAATCGGAATTGCAAAAGAAGAAATCGTCTACGCCATGGATGCCATCCAGACGCCGGTCAGCTTATTTGACCCGGTCTATACCGAAGGCGGAGATTCTCTCTACGTGATGGATCAGATCAGTGATAAAAAGAATAAAAAGAAGAAAACTGGGTTGAATCAATCTCTCTTAGGGAAGCCGTAGAACGGCTTGGCGAGCGGGAACGCCATATCATTAAGCTTCGCTTCTATGAAGGCAAAACCCAGATGGAAGTGGCAAATGAAGTCGGCATCTCCCAGGCACAGGTCAGCCGCCTGGAGAAAGGGGCGTTGAAGGCGATGCGGAATTATTTACGCTGAGAAAGCGAAGAATTTTTGAATGTGCAAATGAACGAATTCCCCGAAGGGCACGTAAAAGTGCCTTCTTGGGAATTGTTCATTTTGCACATTATCAAAAGTTCTTGGCTTGCCAGATGTCTCCGAAGCGAAAATCTGATGGCAACGAAAGAAACTGAACGCTAAACAGAATAGCCGTATCACTGCAAAACTGATCGATCTGACGGTAGCAAGGCGTCCTGTTTACGTATAATCAATTTCTTTATTTCTGCTCTTCAACCTCTACTTTACGGTTTTCGCGGTTTTTGATCTCTTCTGTGATCGGCGCGATAAAGTCATCCAGGCTCTTTGCACCTTCATCTCCTGCGAAACGGCTTCTGACAGAAACGGTATTTTCTTCTTCCTCTTTTTGCCCCTACTACCAGCATATAAGGAATCTTCTGAAGTGCTTCACGGATCTTGTATCCGATCTTTTCTGCTCTGGTGTCGATCTCAGTACGGATATTTCTTTGCTTCCAGTCTTTGCTTTTACTTTCTCACCGTATTCCATGTATTTATCGGAGATCGGCAGTACTTTTACCTGTACCGGGGATAACCAGGTTGGGAATGCGCCTGCGAAGTGCTCGATCAGGATACCGATGAAACGCTCAACAGAACCGTAAACAACACGGTGAATCATAATCGGACGATGCTTCTCGCCGTCTGCACCAATGTATTCGCAGTTGAATCGCAGCGGCAGCTGGAAATCAAGCTGAATGGTTCCGCACTGCCAGGTTCTTCCGATGGCATCCACCAGATGGAAGTCAATCTTCGGGCCATAGAACGCGCCGTCGCCTTCGTTGACTACATACGTCAAGGCCAAGATCATCGAGTGCACCTCTCAGTGCTTCCGTAGCCATCTCCCAGTCCTCATCACTGCCCATAGAATCTTCCGGGCGTGTGGAAAGCTCGACGTGATATTTGAATCCGAACAGCTGATATACTTCATCGATCAGTCTTGCAACGCCTTTGATTTCCCCACGGATCTGTTCCGGTGTCATGAAAATATGTGCATCATCCTGGTTAAAGCAGCGAACACGCATCAGACCATGCAGCTGGCCGGATTTCTCATGGCGATGTACCAGGCCAACCTTTCTGCCAGACGAAGCGGCAGATCACGGTAAGAACGTGGTTCTGACTGGTATACAAGGATTCCGCCAGGGCAGTTCATCGGTTTGATCGCGAAATCCGTGTCATCGATGACGGTTGTATACATATTTTCTTTGTAATGATCCCAGTGTCCGGATGTCTCCCAAAGATGGCGGTTAAGCATGATCGGTGTGGAAATCTCAACATATCCTGCTTTCTGATGGATTTCTCTCCAGTAATCAAGAAGAGTATTCTTCAGATCCATTCCCTTAGGAAGGAAGAACGGGAATCCCGGGCCGTCCTCACTCATCATAAACAGTCCGAGCTCTTTTCCGAGTTTTCTGTGGTCACGTTTCTTCGCCTCTTCCATACGGGTAATATATTCTTCCAGATCTGCTTTCTTTGTGAAAGAAGTTCCGTAGATTCTGGTAAGCATTTTATTCTTCTCGCTTCCTCTCCAGTATGCACCTGCAAGGCTGGTAAGCTTGAAGGCTTTGACCGGCTTTGTTGTCATAAGGTGAGGGCCTGCGCACAGGTCAACAAATTCACCCTGACGATAAAAGCTGATGACTGCGTCTTCTGGCAGATCTTCGATCAGTTCTACTTTATATGGCTCTTTTTTTCTTTGAAATATGCGATTGCTTCTTCTCTGGACTTTGTGAAACGTGTGATCGGCAGAGCTTCTTTTACAATCTTTTTTCATTTCTGCTTCGATCTTCACCAGATCTTCTGCTGTCAGCGGTGTTTCACTGTCCACATCATAGTAGAATCCGTCTGCCACGGATGGTCCGATTGCAATTTTACACCCGGGTACAGTCTCTTGATCGCCTGTGCCATGATGTGGAAGTGGTGTGATGGAATGCCCATGCACCGCCTTCGCTTTCAAAAGTCAGAATGTTTAAATTGCAGTCCTTATCTACAACAGTACGCAGATCGACTAATTCGCCGTTTACTTCACCTGCACAGGCCATTCTTGCAAGTCCTTCGCTGATATCTTTTGCGATATCCAGTACACTCATTGCCTGATCATATTCTTTTGTTGATCCGTCTTTTAATGTAATAATCATCGTTTTATCTTCCTTTCTTTTATTTAAAACGAAAGCCCCCTGCAATGCACATCCGCAATGCAAGGGGCGAGTTTTCTTACCCGCGGTTCCACCCTGTTTGTCTCGTCTGTCTCTTGATTTAAAAAAATATTTCAGGCAGACTGTAAAACCACTTATTTGACGATAACGGAGTCACCGGATACCGGATTGGGGCCACTCAGAGGTAGTTTTCAGATGTTTCCCGCTGAAGTGTTCACACCATACGCACTTCTCTCTGAAGCTTTCCGCATCCTACTCGTCTCTTCGACGTGTTCTGATATTCTATCGGTATCTTACCAACCTTACCGACATTTGTCAAGCTGTCTTAAAACTATTTTCAAGTCATCTGTTTTTCAGGTTCCATATTTTCAATATTTCTGAGATTGAATCCCTAACTGAAAAGTGTTACAATAAACAGCAAATAAAATTCCACAAAACAGAGAGGTTCATGCATATGAATGATTTTATTCTCAGTTCTTTGCTCTACAGCAGATCTTACAGAAGAACATTTTAACAGCCGTAATATTTCTTATATATGTTTTCATTATGAACTGAACGGCAAAGAATATGAAGATGATCTTGGAAAATCCGTACCGTTTGATCAGTTCTATCTTGCCCTGCAAAACGGTGCTTCCGCAAAGACTTCGCAGGTAAATGCCGATGAATTTGAACATTATTTTGAGTCTTTTTCTGAAAGAGGGCAAAGATATTTTGCATGTAACGCTCTCATCCGGCATTTCCGGCGTTATCAATTCCGCCATGATTGCAAAGGAGACATTGGAAGAACGCTACCCGGAGCGTAAGATTTATATTGTAGATTCTCTCGGAGCTTCTTCCGGATATGGTCTGTTTATGAATCGTCTCGCAGATCTTCGCGATAACGGGTACACACTTGAACAGTTGTACGACTGGGCAATGCAAAGCATCGCCTGAATCTGCATCACTGGTTTTTTTCTACGGATCTTACCTTTTACATCAAAGGTGGACGTATTTCCAAGACAGCCGGTACCATCGGTGGTCTGCTCGGCATCTGCCCACTTTTGAACATGAATGACGAAGGGAAGCTGATTCCACGCCAGAAGATCCGCACAAAAAAGAAAGTTATCCGTGCGATTGTTGACAAAATGGAAGAATTTGCGGATAATGGTTTGGAATACAATGGAAAATGTTATATTTCGCAGTCTGCCTGCATCGACAATGCCAGAGCTGTTGCAGATCTCGTAGAGGCACGTTTTCCAAATTTAAATGGAAAAGTAGAAATTCATTCTATCGGCACTGCGATTGGAAGTCACACCGGTCCTGGAACAGTAGCTCTGTTTTTCTGGGGCAAAGACGCGGACACATTGAGCGACCGATATAAGCCGGAATCGTTCCGGCACCCTAATAGATAAAAACAAGGAGGATCATACCTATGAAAACAGCCGTTATGACGGACACCAACAGTGGTATCACAAAACAGGAGGCCGATGCCCTTGGCATTTTTCTGATGCAGATGCCGGTGATCATCGACGGAGAAACACACTATGAAGGGCTTGACCTTACCCACGATTCTTTTTTGCCGCACTGACCGGCAATCAGAACGTATCTACTTCACAGCCATCCCCGGCGATGTCATGGATATGTGGGATGAGATCTTAAACTCCGGTTACGATGAAATTATCTATATTCCCATGTCCAGTGGGCTGAGTGCTTCCTGTGAAGCTGCTATGGGACTTGCCCTGGATTATGACGGCAAAGTTCAGGTAGCCAATAACCACCGCATCTCTGTTACCATGCGGATTTCCGTAATGGAAGCCAAACATTACGCAGATCTTGGAGCTTCGGCCGCAAAGATCAAGGAACTTCTGAAACAAATGCTTTCAACTCCAGCATTTACATTGCCGTCGATACACTGGAATTTCTCAAAAGAGGCGGCCGGGTGACTCTTTGCCGGTGCCGCCCTTGGTTCTGTCCTCAACATCAAACCGGTTCTGACGATCCAGGGCGAACGTCTGGATGCATTTGCAAAAGTGCGTGGCATGAAAAAGGCCAAACTTCGCATGATCGAAGCTCTGAAAAATGATTTTGAAACCCGTTTCCAGGGTATCCCGAAAGAACGTCTGCGTCTCGGTCCGCAGGTGCCGGTCTTAGTGCAGAGCAGGAAAAAGAATGGACAGATATGCTTTCTGCGTCCTTCCCTGAAATGGATGTCTACTATGATTCGCTTTCTTTCAGCATTTCCTGCCACATCGGACCTGGTGGTTACGGTGTCGGTATCAGCGTGATCGGAGAATATGATCTGTAAACTTGATCTGATATCAAATTCTTGATTTTTCAGGATCATAAAAAGAAAGCATTTCCAACGAAAACCACCCTTTGTGGATTCGATGAAAATGCTCTTTTTATGTACCATTCTGCTGTTTATCTGCTGTTTGTCGCCTTTTTCAGAAGATACTCTTTCTTGTGATGATATTCTTTACTTTTGTGCAAGGTCGCAGATCAAATCGACGCAAAGTATCAATGCCAAGTGTTGAAGTGCTCAGGCAGAGATCATAATAATCTGCCACACCAAATTCGGTATTGGTATAGTAAGAACAATACTTCTTACGCGTCTTGTCAATGGAACGGATCTCATCGCTGATCTTTGCCTCCGTTGCATCCGGCATTTTGTCTTTCATACGCATCATACGCCAGTATGGTGATGCATGGACAAAAAATATGCAGACCGCCGTCAAATTCTTTAAGGATTGTATTGGCATTTCTGCCGACAATCACACAGTTGCCTTTCTCGCCGATTTCGCGGATCACCTTTGTCTGTGCTTCAAACAGGGTCTCGTTAAGCGGCTTGTTGTAAAAAGTTAAACAGGCTCTGGGCAAATCCGAAATTGGCCGGAACTTTCTCGTCCCAGCGACGCATACTCTCCACATCTACCTTGGATGTGTCGGCACTTCTCAGGATCAGCTCTTTATCATAATAATGATATCCAAGACGCTCTGCCACTTTTCGACCGATTTCGCCGCCGCCGGCACCAAATTCGCGGCTGATCGTAATAATTTTTTTCATATTGTTCCTCCTTCCAGATCATTATATTATCTGCATTTTTATGCATAAACATTCAAGAATGCTACTTACAGAACTTTATTCAGGAAGTCAATGGTACGTGCTTCTTTTGGATTGCGGATTACTTCCTCCGGCGTGCCCTGCTCTTACGATGTAGCCTCCGTCCATGAACACAACACGGTCTGCCACTTCTCTTGCAAAACCGATCTCGTGTGTGACGATGACCATAGTCATGCCATCGGATGCCAGTTCTTTCATAACATTCAGAACTTCTCCTACCATCTCCGGCCCAGTGCAGAGGTCGGCTCGTCAAACAGCATGATATCCGGGCTCATCGCCAGTGCTCTTGCGATCGCAACACGCTGTTTCTGTCCGCCGGAGAGCTTATTCGGATAAACATCTGCCTTGTCAAACATGCCAACACGCTTTAACAGCTGAAGTCCTTTTTCCTTTGCCTGCTCTTTTGTCATTTTTTCAGTTCTACCGGAGCCAGCATGATATTTTCCAGAACGGTCTTGTGCGGGAACAGATTAAAATGCTGGAACACCATCCCGATGTTCTCACGCACTTTGTTGATGTCGGTGTGCTTGTCTGTGATATTGTTTCCATCCACAATGATCTCGCCTTCGGTCGCAATTTCCAGCTGATTCAGGCATCGAAGAAAGGTAGATTTACCGCTTCCGGAAGGTCCGAGCAGTACGACCACTTCACCTTCATGGATATCCATGCTGATATCTTTCAATACTTCCAGTTTTCCAAAGCTTTTCTTTAAATTGGAAACATGTACTTTTACTGTCTTATCTGCCACGGTCGATCCTCCTCTCGATTCTCTTCGCAAGCTTACTCAAAGCTACGATAACGATCATGTACATGATACCGACAATCGCCCAGGTCTGAAGACTCTTGAACGTATTTCCGGCGATCGTCTTACCCATGTTGGTAAGTTCCGGGAATCCGATAACGGACAGGATCGAGGTATCTTTCAGTGTGATGATGAACTGGTTGATGATGGACGGAACCATCGTACGGATTGCCTGTGGCAGGATAACCAGCCGCATACTTTTTGCATAGGAAAGTCCGAGGCTTCGACTCGCCTCCATCTGTCCTTTGTCCACACTCTGAATACCTGCACGGATGATCTCCGCCATATAGGCACCGCAGTTCATCGCAAGAGCGATCGTACCTGCCTGAAGTGCACTGAGCCTGAAATCGGTCGCCCCCATCATTTTTTCATTCCGGACGGCACACCGAAGTAAATAAAATATGCCAGAACGATCAGCGGAACGCCTCGCACCGCATCAACATAAATGGTACCGATACAGTTCAGTACACGGTTTCTTCCTACATTCATCAATGCAAAGATCATACCGATGATCATGGCAAAAAGCAATGACAGCAGTGTAAGAAGCAAAGTCTTTCCGAGTGCTCCAAGAAGCATGGAGCTGTAAGACTGTAAAATTGCAATCATGTTCTTTCTCCTTCCTTTGTATTTTTATAAGATTGAGATTCAAAATACCTTAAAACACTGCTGTGCATTTTCCGGCTTTTGATTCTGCTGTTATTTATTGTATCATAACATCTATTGCCTGGTCAAAAGGTATTTTTGTGATAGCGTAAAAGCACGGAATCCAAAACCTATCCTGTGCTTCCATGCATAGGGTATCCTCTAAGAGTTGCCCTTTTTATTCTTCTGATTATTCGCCCAGATATTTTGCGATGATCTCATCGTAAGTACCGTTTGCTTTTGATGTCTTCCAGTCCTTTGTTGAACATATCCAGCAGTTCCTGGTTTTTTCTCGTCCATGATTGCCAGTCCGTAAGGTGCACCGTCGCTCTCCATACCTTCCGGAATCTTCAGTGCCAGATTACCTTCTTTGATAGAAGCTGCCATGATCGGCGTGTCTTCTACGCATGCTGCACTGTTGCCAAGGATAACATCCTGATACATCGTCGGTGAATCTTCAAATACCGTAACGGTAAATCCATACTCATCTTTCAGGCTGTTTGCAAAGTCAGCACCTGCAGTACCGTTCTTTACTGCCACATTTTTGCCTTTCAGATCTTCGTAGCTTGCGATGTCGCTGTCTTCAGATACTACGAAAGTCTGTGTTGCGTTATAATATCCATCAGAAAAGATCCATCCGGAATCGATACGTTCCTGTTTGATCGTTGCTCCTGCGATCAGAGCATCTGCCTGTCCTGCCTGAACAGCCGCAACACCTGCATCCCATCCAAGGCTCTGCAGTTCATACTCAAATCCCTGATCTTCTGCGATCGCCGCCAGAAGGTCTACGTCGATTCCCACGAATTCGTTCTGATCATTGGTATACTCAAATGGTTTGAAAACCGTGTCGGTTGCAACAACCCATTTTTGTCAGAAGTCTTTTCTCTTCGCTTCTGAACCGCGCCTTCTGTGGAAGTCGCTGTCTCTGTAGAAGCTGCTGTCTCTGTAGAAGCAGTTGTCTCTGCTGTTTTTGAGCCACATCCTGCCAGCATACCTGCTGTCATTACAGTACAAAGTAAGAATGCCATTGCTTTTTTCATTTCTAATTCCTCCATATGATCAAAATGTTTTAGAATAGCAAGAAGCGAAAAGCCGATTGCCTGTATCCCAAAGCCCCCTTTGCCTTCCGCTACATTGCATATCATATAAAAAATGTTTGCGACTGTCAAGAAAAAAAGTATAAACTTTGTTACAGTTTTGTCAATTTCTCACAAAAATATCTTTGACCAGACTCTGTTTCTATGCTATACTAAACTTACTTTTCTTATTGCGATAGGAAAGAACGTGAGGTGGAGCAACTTATGATAGTAAATGAATCAGCAGAAAATTACCTGGAAACCATATTAGTGCTCAGCAAGCGACTTTCCGGTATCCGTTCCGTGGATGTTGCCAATGAGCTTGGATTTAAAAATCAAGTGTCAGCGTCGCTATGAAAAATCTCCGTGAGAAAAATCATATCACAGTGACAAAGGCCGGATTTATTTATCTGACCGATTCCGGCAGAGCAATCGCCGAAATGATCTACGAACGCCATCAGCTCATCTCCTCTTGTCTGATGAAACTGGGGTTTCCGAAAAACTGCCGTGGAAGATGCCTGCCGCATCGAGCACGTAATCAGCAAAGAGAGCTTTGACGCTTTGAAAAACCACATAAAAAAATGCAAAAGAACAGTGAAGAAATGAGACAAACCCGATTTTGGATTTGTCTCTTTCTTTTTATACCGTTCTCTTCTGTCTGCCTTTTCTTACTTCTCTTTCAGTGCACGCATGGAGTTCAGGATCGCAATGACAGAAACTCCGACATCTGCGAAACAGCTTCCCACATATTGGTTCGCACCAAAAGCTCCGAGCGACAATACGATTGCTTTTACGCCGAGTGCAAAAACGATGTTCTGTTTTACGATCAACAGTGTTTTTGAAATCCTTACGATCGATGCGATCTTGCGGACATCATCATCCATCAGCACAACATCGGTCGCCTCGATTGTCGCATCCGATCCCATGCTTCCCATGGCAATGCCGATATCCGCTCTTGTCAGTACCGGAGCATCATTGATGCCGTCTCCGACAAATGCCAGTTTTTCTTTCTTCGGTTTTTCCCTCAGGAGGCGTTCTACCTGTGCCACCTTATCTGCCAGCGGCAGTTCTGCATGTACTTCATCAATACCAAGCTCTTTTTGCCACTTCCATAGCCGCCTCTTTGCGGTCACCGGTCAGCATGACGCATTTTTGACACCAACCTGTTTCATAGCACTTATGGCTTCTTTTTGCACCGTCTTTTACTGTATCAGAAATCACCAGAGTTCCGGCAAATTTTCCGTCACATGCCACATAGACAACGGTTCCGCCGCTCTGGCAAGGGGGTGTAAGCGATGCCTTCCTTTTTCATCAGTTTTTCGTTTCCGATCAGCATTGCTTTATTGTCAACCGTGATGGAAATACCATGTCCGGCGATCTCATTTGCATTTTCTGTACGCTTCATATCCGGAGTTTTGCCGTAAGCTTCCCGGATCGAATTTGCGATCGGATGTAGAGTAACCTTCTCCCAAAGCCGCAATCTCCAGAAGTTCTGTCTCTGTCATGCCCTGCGGCTGGATCTGTGCAACCTTAAATTCGCCTTTTGTAAGTGTTCCGGTCTTATCAAATACGATCGTTGTCATCTCAGCAACGGCTTCCAGATAGTTGCTTCCTTTTACCAGCACACCGACTTTGGATGCTGCTCCGATTCCGCCGAAGAATCCCATCGGAACCGAGATGACCAGTGCACATGGGCAGGAGATAACCAGAAAAATACATGCTCTCTGGATCCATTCTGCAAATCCGCCCCCAAGAACCAGTGGAGGAACCAGTGCCAGAACCACAGCTCCGATCGTGACAACCGGAGTATAATATTTTGCAAATTTTGTAATAAAGTTCTCTACTTTTGCTTTTTGCTGCTTGCATTCTCTACCAGCTCCAGGATCTTCGCAACCGTAGAATCATCAAATTCTTTCGTAACTTTTACTTTCAGTGTACCGCTTCCGTTCACACATCCGCTGATGATCTCATCACCGGCCTTTGCACTTCTCGGAACCGACTCGCCGGTCAATCTTTGCGGTATCAACAAGCGATTCTCCTTCGATCACCACGCCGTCCAGAGGGATACGCTCGCCCGGTTTGATTACGATGATATCGCCAACCTCCACGTCATCCGGATCGACCTGTGTCAGCACGCCGTTCTGCTCGATGTTGGCATACTCCGGACAGATGTCCATCATCGCTGAGATCGACTGTCTGGACTTGCCGACCGCATAGCTCTGGAACAGTTCACCGACCTGATAGAACAACATAACGGCTACCGCTTCTGAAAACTCCTGTACGCCAAAGGCTCCGACGGTTGCAACCATCATCAGAAAGTTTTCATCGAAAACCTGTCCGTGGCTGATATTTCGAACTGCTTTTTGTACACGATATCATCCGATGATCAGATACGGTACCAGATAAATCACAAACTGAATCCACACATTCACGTTCTCCAACATTCCTGTGTGCTCTGCGATCAGCAGGGCAACAAACAGGACAAATGCAAAGAATAATGCGGCCCAGCATTTTTTCTGTTTTTCCGTCATAGCAAAATCCTCCGTTTTTGAAAGCATAAAGAGTCGGATATCGCTATCCACCCTGTCGCCCCTTTCTTTTCACCTTATTTTCATATTGGGATCAAAATTGATGCCTGCGAATTGCTCCGTTGCAAAGTAACTCTCACAATGCTATTTCATCAGGATCTTGCAGTCCGGCTCTACTTTTGCACATACACGTACGACTTCTTCCATGATCGCATCGAATTTGTCATCTTCTGCATCAACGGTCATTTTCTGCATCATAAAGCTGACATTTGCATCGTTGACTCGGGATTTTTTTGATTGCCTCTTCCATTTTTTGCGCAGTTTGCACAATCCAGATCCTCTAATTTGAATTTTTTCTTCATGATAAAACACTCCTTTTATAATATTTCTTCTTTATTTTTCTTCAATATGTTCGCGGCCTGTGCGATGATCGTACGCACATGCCCGTCTGCCAGAGAATAAAAACCGACTTTCCTTCCCTTCTGCTCTTGACCAGCTTGGATTGCTTTAAAATCCTGAAGCTGATGTGAGATCGCCGACTGTGTCATGTGAAGCGTCTCTGCGAGATCACAGACACAAACTTCTGCTTCAAACAGTACAAACAGAATACGGATTCTCGTCGAATCTCCAAATACCTTAAATAATTCCGCAAGATCGTATAATTCCTCTTCCTCCGGCATACCGCTG
>VOFD01002982.1_pt1 | contig 45393 bp, 56 predicted proteins | sample 5384101 | NCBI WGS metagenome assembly VOFD01 (sample SAMN12384723, study PRJNA508395) | human gut metagenome | isolation source: healthy gut C | host: Homo sapiens
CTACTGCGGCATATGCCTTTTCGAGTGCCTCATCAAGTGTATCCGCTGTCGCAGTAACACCGAGAACTCGACCGCCGTTTGTATAGAACTTTCCGTTTTCGTACTTAGTGCCGGCATGATAAACGATTGCACCATCGACACCGCCGTTATCATTAAGACCGAACATCTCTATACCCTTTTTGTATGAAACAGGATATCCGCCGCTTGCCATAACAACACAAGCCGCAGCACCGTTGTCCCATTCAATGTCAAGATCGGAAAGCTTTTTCATCAATAACAGCCTCGCAGATATCTACAAGGTCAGTTTTAAGTCTTGGAAGAACAACCTGAGCCTCAGGATCGCCGAAACGCGCATTGTATTCAATAACCTTTGGACCGTTCGGTGTAATCATAAGTCCAAAGTACAGACAACCCTTAAAAGTTCTGCCCTCTTTATTCATCGCCTCAATTGTAGGAATAAAGATTGTATCCATACATTCCTTGGCAATCGCATCTGTATAATACGGGTTCGGGCTGATTGTGCCCATACCGCCTGTGTTAAGACCTTCGTCATTATCAAAAGCACGCTTGTGGTCTTTTGAGCTGACCATAGGTTTTACGCACTTACCATCTGTAAATGCAAGAACAGAAACCTCTGGACCTGTAAGAAACTCTTCGATAACGATGTTGTTACCTGAGTCGCCAAACTTCTTGTCCTCCATAATTTCTTTGACTGCTTCAATTGCCTCATCAACAGATTGAGCAATAATTACGCCCTTGCCGAGTGCAAGACCGTCAGCCTTTACAACAACGGGAGCGGTATTTTCGTTCTTTATATAGTCAATTGCTTTCTGAGCATCATTGAATACTTCATACTTTGCAGTAGGTATGCCGTATTTCTTCATGAGATTTTTTGAGAAAACCTTTGACGCCTCAATAATAGCGGCATTTGCATTAGGACCGAATGCTCTGATTCCAGCCTCCTGCATAGCGTCAACCATACCGTCAGCAAGCGGATCATCAGGAGCTACAAAAACAAGGTCAATTGCATTGTCCTTTGCAAACTTAACCATATTTTCTTTATCCATAACTCCGATATTAACAAGCTCTGCATCTCTTGAAATACCGCCGTTGCCGGGAGCGCAATAAAGCTTTGTGCATTTAGGACTTTCAAGAAGCTTTTTAATTAAAGCGTGCTCTCTGCCGCCCGAACCAATCATTAAAATTTTCATAACCGCACCTCTATCAGTGATGGAAAAGACGAATACCCGTAAATGACATTGTCATATTGTACTTATTGCAGGTTTCAATAACATTATCATCACGAATTGAACCGCCAGGCTGTGCCACGAACTTAACACCTGAACGCTTTGCTCTTTCAATGTTGTCACCGAATGGGAAGAATGCATCAGAACCGAGTGAAACACCGTCAAATGTTGCAAGCCAAGCCTTTTTCTCTTCCTTTGTAAGAGGTTCGGGCTTAGTTTTGAAGAACTGCTGCCATATACCGTCAGCAAGCACATCCTCATAATCATCAGAGATGTAAACGTCAATAGTATTATCTCTGTCGGGACGGCGGATGTTGTCAACAAACGGAAGGTTCAGAACCTTGGGGTGCTGTCTGAGATACCAGATATCAGCCTTATTGCCTGCAAGTCTTGTGCAGTGAATTCTTGACTGCTGACCTGCGCCTACACCGATTGCCTGACCGCCCTTTGCGTAGCAAACAGAATTAGACTGAGTATATTTAAGAGTAATAAGAGCAACAAGAAGGTCACGCTTAGCTTCCTCTGTAAAATTCTTATTATCTGTTACAATGTTCTGAAGGAGCATTTCTTCGTCAATTTTGAGTTCATTTCTGCCCTGTTCAAATGTAATGCCGAAAACATCCTTATGCTCAATAGGAGCAGGAACATAGTTCGGGTCGATTTTTACGATATTATAGTTGCCTTTCTTTTTTGACTTGAGGACTTCAAGAGCCTCGGGAGTATAGTCAGGAGCAATAATACCGTCAGAAACCTCTCTCTTGAGGAGGATTGCAGTCTGAACATCGCAAGTATCGGAAAGAGCCACCCAGTCACCGTATGACGACATTCTGTCTGCACCTCTTGCCATTGCATATGCGCTTGCAATCGGAGAAAGCTCAAGGTCATCTACAAAGTAGATTTTCTTGAGTGTGTCAGAAAGCTCTGTTGCAACTGCCGCACCGGCAGGACTTACATGCTTGAATGATGCAGCCGCAGGAAGACCTGTTGCCGCTTTGAGTTCCTTTACGAGCTGCCATGAGTTAAATGCATCAAGAAAGTTGATGTAACCGGGTTTGCCGTTGAGAACCTCAACAGGAAGATCTTTGCCGTCCTGCATGAAAATTCTCGAAGGCTTCTGATTCGGGTTACAGCCGTATTTTAAAGCAAGTTCGTTCATTGGATTCATCCTTTCCGAAAAATAAATTAGTTGTTTTTATTGATAATTCTTGACTCTGCCTTATTTGAAGCAATGTCAATATAGCGTACAAAAAGTGAAACCTTGTTATCCTCATTGAGAGAATTCCAGATTTTCTCGGCAAATGTGTCAATATCATCGTTACCGATTTCTACGAGTGTAGGTTCACCCTCAAAGCTCGGAAGCGGATTGCCGTCACTCATATATGTGTGAATGAATCTGCCAAGACCGTTTATCGGCTTGTCATATGTAAATGTGTATCTTTCGCAACAATCGGGATTGCCGTCTGCACTTTTGAGAATTGACATTGCATAGTTCATCTTGCCGTTTTCACACTCAACGATACCTGAAATTCGAGGAGTGTAGTTAGGACCGTCAGGCTCAAACTCTCTTGTTGTGAGTGACTGTTCAAATGTCTGACCTTCATTCATAAGGTCATAAACAGTATCTGTCTGGTCACCGTTAGTAACGATAGTTTTGTTGCCGAGAACTCTTACGGGAGAATAGATGATAAGTGACGGATCAACAAGCTTTGACGGATCAAAAGCCTGAGTTTTGATGCCATCCTCGGTTTCTGCAAACACTCTGTTTCTGCTGTTTTCGCTTCTGCCCATAATGAAGTATGCAATAACAGCCTTTGAGCCGTCTGCACTTTTGCCGATTACAATGCCTCTGCCCGGATATGAAGTTGAAGCAATGTCATTGTAAAGTGATACAGGTTTCATATTTTTCCTCCGTTAGTCAAGAATTTCGGTTTTATTGTCTTTTACTATAATTTTATCTTCGCAGAAAAGCGAAACCGCCCTTGGAAGAATCTTCCATTCAGCCTGTTCCATAACTCTTTTCTGAAGAATTTCGGGTGTGTCACCGTTCTGAATTTCAACGGCTTTCTGAATGATAATGGGACCGCCGTCGCACACTTCGTTTACAAAATGTGCGGTAGCACCCGTTACCTTGACGCCTCTGTTAAGAGCCTCCTCATGAACTCTGAGTCCGTAATAGCCTCGCCGCAGAACGACGGAATAAGCGACGGGTGGATATTGATTATTCTGTTTTCAAAAGCAGAAATAAACTGCTTTCCGAGAATTGTCATAAATCCCGCAAGAACAACAAGGTCAACATCCTTGGATTTCAAAAGCTCGGTCACAGCAGAATCATACTCATCAAATTCGGCATAGTCTTTTCTTCTGATAACCTCAGTTGCAATCGAATTGTTTTTTGCTCTTTCAAGTGCATAAGCGTTTGGATTTGAGGACACAACAAGAGAGATTTTTCCGTTTTTAATCTCTCCCCTGTTCTGTGCGTCGATAAGCGCCTGAAGATTTGTGCCGCCGCCCGACACAAGAACTGCAATATTTTTCATTATTCAAACACTACTCCGTCATTACCGCTGATTACTTCACCGAGTACAACAGCGTCTTCACCGTTAGCCGCAAGAACCTCAAGAGCCTTGTCTGCATCCTCCTTGGCAACGGCAATTATCATACCTACACCCATATTGAATGTTGAACATATCGTGCTCGGGGATATTACCTACTCTCTGCATAAGCTTGAAAATAGGAAGAACAGGAATATTGTCCTTTTTGATTTTGGCAGAAAGACCGTCTGTAAGCATACGGGGAATGTTTTCATAGAAGCCGCCGCCCGTAATGTGTGATACAGCCTTTACATCAACCTTATCCATAAGAGCGAGAATAGGTTTTACATAAATTTTTGTTGGAGTGAGCAATGTTTCACCGAGAGTTTTGTCAAGTTCAGGATACTCGGCATTGATTGTTTCCTCGTTGATATCAAAGATTTTTTCTGACAAGTGAAAAACCGTTTGAGTGAACACCCGAAGAACGGAGTCCTAAAAGTACATCACCCTCGCAAAGCTTTGAACCGTCAATCATCTTCGGCTTGTCTGCAATACCAACGCTGAAACCTGCAACATCATATTCATCAACAGGCATAAGACCCGGATGCTCTGCAGTTTCACCGCCGATAAGAGCACAGCCGGACTGAACACAGCCTTCTGCAATGCCTGATACAATTTCAGCTACCTTTTTCGGGATAGTTCTTGCCGATTGCGATATAATCGAGGAAGAAAAGAGGTTTTGCTCCACAGCAAATTACATCGTTTACGCACATTGCAACTGCGTCAATACCGATTGTGTCATGCTTGTCAAGAAGAAAAGCAAGCTTGATTTTTGTACCTACACCGTCAGTACCGCTGACAAGTACAGGCTCTTCCATATCTTTGAAATCAGGGGCAAAAAGTCCGCCGAAACCGCCGATGCCTGAAATAACACCGTCAATTTTTGTGCGTGCCACATGCTTTTTCATAAGCTCTACAGACTTATAGCCTGCTGTTACATCAACACCTGCCGCTTTGTAGCTTTCGGAAAAGCTGTTGTTCATTGTAATCACTCCGTCACTTTCTGTTAATTTTTTTAGCGTATTTATCTACAAAGATTGTTCTCGGAATTTCAGCGTCATAGCTGCCCGTGAAACAACCGTCACAGAATTCTATATTTGCACCCTCAGCAATTTTTCTGAGACTGTTTATACTGAGATAACCAAGTGAATCTGCACCGATATATTCACAGATTTCACTTGTTGTCAACTTGTTTGCAATAAGACTTTCTTTATCGTGAATATCCACACCAAAGTAGCACGGACATACAAACGGCGGTGAGCTGATGAGCATATGCACCTCAGCAGCTCCTGCCTCATGCATAAGACGAACAATATGCTTTGATGTTTCGCCTCTGACGATTGAGTCGTCAATAATAACAACTCTCTTGCCTTTAACATTAGCCTTCAAAGCAGTAAGTCTTGTTCTGAGAAGTCTTTTCTTTTTATCTTTACCCGAGCCTACTGTTCTGCCGATATATTTATTTTTGACAAAACCTGTGCTGAACGGGATACCCGAAGCCTTTGCATAACCCTGTGCGGCAATAAGTCCCGAATCGGGAACACCGCACACCATATCTGCCTCAATCGGGAACTCGTCATAAAGAAGTTCACCGGCTTTGAATCTTGCATTATGTACGCAGACACCGTTGATTACGCTGTCCGGTCTTGCGATATATACATATTCAAAAAGGCAGAAAGATGTTTTATCGGGCAAAAGCTTTAATTTGTAGCTGTGAAAGCCTTCTTCGTCAACTACTACCATTTCGCCCGGCTCAACATCACGGACAAATTCACCGCCGAGACTGTCGATAACACAGCTTTCGGAAGTGAAAATCCAGCTGTTTTTGAGTTTGCCAATACAGAGCGGACGAAATCCGTGCATATCACGAAAACCGATAAGACGGCTCGGTGCGCAAATTACAGTTGAGTAAGCGCCCTTGAGCTTTCTCATTGAAGAAAGAACAGCATCTTCAAGCGTGTCTGTTACACATCTTTCGGTTGCGATAACATAAGCCATAATTTCAGCATTAGAATTGGACTGAAAAACAGCGCCGCCTGTTTCAAGCTCCTGCCTTATTTCATTGAAGTTTGTAATTGAGCCGTTGCTTGCAATACCGATTGAACCCTGAATATATCGCATAACAAGCGGCTGGTTAGATGCACGGTCGAGTGATTCCGATGAAGTGTACCGGACATGCCCGACTGCAATCTTACCGTTTGGAAGTTTTTCAAGTGCTTTGGGGGTAAAAATCTCGGACACCATGCCGAGTTCCTTGACAGTTGTAAATTCACCGTCTTTATTCACGGTGATACCTGCGCTCTGCTGTCCCCTGTGCTGAAGGCTGAAGAGTGCGTCATTTGCGGCGGCAACAACATCGATATCGTCATCATTACGGTAAATACCGAACACACCGCACTCGTCATTTACTTTGTCAAGTTTTGTGTCAATATCTACATAGTTCTTAATCAAAGCTCTGCCACCTTAGCCTGCATTGCCTTGTCTTTTTCGGCAACGCCTTTTTCCATATCAGCTTTCATATTTTCAAGCTTATCTGCAAGAGAATCGTCGGAAAGTGCGAGCATTTCAACGGCAAGAATTGCAGCGTTAGCCGCACCGTCAACTGCTACTGTTGCAACCGGAATTCCTGTAGGCATCATAACTGTTGCGAGAAGAGCATCCATACCGTCAAGCTGAGCCGACTTACATGGGATTCCTATCACCGGAAGGGTTGTTTTTGCCGCAAGAACACCTGCGAGATGTGCCGCCATACCTGCTGCGGCAATGATTACGCCAAAACCGTTCTTTTTAGCCTCTGCCGAAAACTTAATTGCCGCATCGGGAGTACGGTGTGCACTCATTACATGAACCTCATACTCTACGCCAAATTCTTTGAGTTTACTGACAGCCTTTGATACTACGGGAAAATCACTGTCGGAGCCCATAATAATTGCAACCTTTTTCATAATTACTCATAGCCTTTCCGCCCACTTGATAAATTGCCGCAAAAACCATGCCGTGGGCAGACAAAGTCAGGACAAATATGCCAATTTATGCTTTGAATCGACATAAATAAAGCATTACTAATTAATTATATAAAAAATCGGTTAAAATTCAATAGTCAGGCGAAATTATTTTTAAAATACCGCCAAAAAGCAAAAAGTGACTGTGCAAAGCATAGCCACTTCATGATATTAATTAATCTCGGAAACATCTTTTCCCTGTTCGATTTTCATGCCGTTATCGGGATCTGTAGCATCAAGATACGGTCTTTCATTGGAAATTATGCCCTCGGTTGTAACTCCCGCCTCTGCAGCCTTTTTTTCATACCCGGAAAAAGAAATTCCATCTTTTCATTATCGAATTTTTCATCGAGATATTCTTCAAAGCTGTTTGACGCAGGCACTCCCTCTGTTCTCTGAGTCCATCTTGCCGTAGCTGTTACGGACATAAAACCGTTGAATGCCATGAATACAATCAGAAATGTTGTAATAATTGCACCTGCTCTTTTAGGGATTTTTTCAATAAGCTTTGCTGTCCATGGATACAGATAACGCACCCAGACAAGACCGAGGAATCCCCAGATAAGGGCATACATAAGATTGGTTCTGCCGTCAGGTTAAACGGAGTGTCACTGTAGTCCCATGAAACTGTGCCGAACATCTGCTCCTGCAACCACGAACAGAAATACTCAAAACCTGCTCCGACAAAAGCACTTATCACAAAAACGAGCGTATCATTAAGCTTGTAAAGCTTATACAAAGCGGCTGTCAGAAAACACGCACCGCCGCCGTAAACAGGAATAAACGGACCGTAAACCATACCGACACGCATTTCAAAATGTCCGTCAACGCAGAACGCCCATATTGTTTCAAGAATCGTGCCGATGAAAGAACCGATCACAAACAGATAAAAAAGCTTCGTAAAACAGAATCCGTAAGCAAACGGCTTGTCATCTTTGCTTTCAAAGGTTTGTGTATATTCTTTCATATTATCCTGCTTAATCTCCTCAATTTTAGCATTAATTTGCTTTACATAAGCCATATGAGTGAGATCGGGATAAGCGTGTGCAAGTCTTTTTCTTAAAATATTTTCTGTAAAAAAGTCGGTTATAGTTTTCTTCAAGTTCCTGAATTTCAACCTCTGTTGCACCTTTATCCATAAGCTCGGAAGAATTTTTAAGCTTTGCAATTCTTCTGAGCAGACGGATTGTTGTTATCATTGAAAAAACATAATCAATTACAATAATTCCGCAGAAGCAAAGAACAAGAATAAGACTTACCCAGAAAGGAATTGCTTCAACGGCTGTGCGAAGCACCGGAATTATCAATCCGACAAGCAGCATACCGAGCAATCCGAGAAAAAGTGCATAAGGAAAAGTTATATAATTGCCTATGCTGAATTTCGAGGAAGAAAAATCCCATGGCTTGAATTTGAGAGTTTTTTCTACAAGCACACCGACCACAACCATAAGTGCAGATAATATCAGAGTTGAACCGATGAATAAAATCAGCTTGCTGTTTTCAAACGGTTTTAGTGCTGTATAACAAATAACCGCCGAAAATCCGTACATAGGGCAAAACGGTGATGTCAAAAAACCGTTGTTACTGAATTTTTCTCAAGAAGAAGCGAACGGAAACTGCTCGCCACCCAGCCAAAAAACGAGAAAATTACGAAGTACCACAACAGGTCGAGTAAAATTGCATTTCCTATCCCCCACAATTTTATGCAACAAATCGGACACAGAATTCTGTGCCCGAAAAATTGCCGTAAATTTCACATTCTTTATGCCTTTGGCACATCATCTTTCCAGAGTTCTTTAATTGCGGTAACACTACCCGCAAGTCCCTGAATATCTGAAGGAATGATAATCTTTGTAGCCTTGCCGTCAGCGGCTTTACCGAATGCCTCAAGCGATTTAAGCTGAATAATTCTATCGGTAGGAGAAGCCTCATTGAGCATTTTAAGTGCGTCGGCATTAGCTTTCTGAACTGTGAGAATAGCCTCAGCTTCACCCTGCGCCTCACGGATTTTCTGCTCCTTAACAGCGTCGGCTTTAAGAATTGCAGATTCCTTCATACCCTCTGCAACAAGAATCTGACTGCGTTTTTCACCCTCTGCATCAAGAATTCTTGCACGGCGCTCACGCTCTGCCTTCATCTGCTTTTCCATCGCATCCTGAATTTCACGGGGCGGAAGAATTTTTAAGCTCAACACGGATTACCTTAATGCCCCATGCGTCGGTTGCCTCGTCAAGAATCACTCTGATTTTACCGTTGATTGTATCACGGGATGTGAGTGTGTTATCAAGCTCAAGATCACCGATGATATTACGCAATGTTGTTGCAGTAAGATTTTCAATAGCGCTGAGCGGCCTTTCTACACCGTAAGTATAAAGCTTTGGATCGGTAATTTCAAAATACACAACCGTGTCAATCTGCATTGTAACGTTATCTCTTGTGATCACGGGTTGTGGAGGGAAGTCGATTACCTGCTCTTTTAATGAAACTTTCTTTGAAATTTTGTCGATAAACGGAATTTTTACATGAAGTCCTGTTGACCATGTTACATGATATGTTCCGAGTCTTTCAATTACATATGCGTGTGCCTGCGGTACTACCTTGACATTGCTTACGATTACTATAAGCAGGATTAAAAGGATGATACCTAAAATAATAAGTCCTAACATTATTTACCTCTCATTCTGTTACGGGTTCTACTATGAGCTTTACGCCCTCTATTGCAAGAACCTTAACTTTTGTTCCTTTTAAAAGCGGTGCTTTGTCGGACTTTACCGTCCAAGTTTCCGCACCAACTTTTGCCTGTGCTGTTTTGTCAATATCGGTTAAATCTGTGAGCATAAATCCGACTTGACCGATGTAGCGGTCTGCGTTTGTTCCCGTTGTTTTGTTACGCCTTTTAAAGCGTTTTACAAGCGGTCGTGTCACAATCAGCGATACAAGTGACACAACAAGGAACACCGCTGACTGGATTGTTATGTCGCTTGTGAATATAGTTGTTATTGCGGCGCAAACCGAGCCGAGAACGAACCATATTGATACAAGCTGTGTTGTAAAGCCTTCGCAAAGCAACATAAATATCGCAAAGCCTATCACACTATCGGCATATATTGCTCCATAGAGCTGTCACCCTCCTTTTCGCATAATTTTAACACAATATTATATATTAGTCAAACTATTTTATTGCTATTTTATGCGTTTTCTATCGGACATTTTCATCATTTAAAACAGTCTGTCATATATTATGTTTTGAGGTTTACTTGTATTCTATTCAAGCATTAAAAAGGAGGCTCTTTCGAGCCTCCTTACCGCAAATGTTCTACCCTATTCCGACTGATACTTTGTCTGAATATAACTTAATATAGTTTTTAACAAATTATATTACTTTTTTTTGACTTTTTGATTTGTTTTTGTAACTTCGTCCAAACCTATAAAGTACATACCTTTTCTCTTTGTTTTTTCAAGATGGATTTTTTCCGAATCAACAAGCAAATCCGTATAGGAATTATTTTCAGGTTCGATAAAACAGAATATTCTGAATTTACCGAAAGTTACGGTTTTGTTGGCTTTATGTGCAGAATCGGAATATGCGAGAATATTCGTTTCTCTATTCGGAACTGCTACAAAAAGAACCTGCTCACCTGTCTTTTTTATCCCGCAATTTACAAGCTCTGATAAAAGTGTATTCGTTTGAATAATTACTCTCAGAAAAATCAATATGTTCAAATACAGTATATTCGGCATTTCTGTTTATCATAGAAATTTTATTGTTTTTCTTTTGTGTAAACGGCAGGTATAATTATTTTTGATTTCTTATCTAAAGAAACAACAAATACATTGCTACAACCCACCATAAACTGAAATAACACCGAATGTTCGTTCACTCTTCGATTATTTTTAGAAAATAGAACTTCGTCACTAATATCAGCAAAATATTTAAATCTGTATTTGTGCCGATCAATATATTTATATAACATACAAATCATCAAAACAATAGGTGAACAAGCAAGTATGATTATGTAAATAGACGAATCTCTTGTTTCGGCTGGACTAATAATTTTATTACTGTTTCTCTCAATCAATGTCACAATAAACATGATTACATAAAAAACACCAACAACTATAAAAGTTATTACCGCATATTTTTTATTATTTTTCATATTTTTAATCCTGATCAATAATAAGACGGACTGCTGCATTGCCAATACTTATTTCCTATTGGGCGACCACAAGACCTACACTGTGTCTGTTTTTTAGGAACAGGTTTTGGTTTTGAAGGAGCATACACTTTTGGCTTAAAACTACGAGAATTATCCACCACATTTTCAATTGAAGTTGACCAACGATTAACTCTTTGATTTGAGTTATTAACATTGTAATTGTAATGATTTCCACTGGATGTTTTTAAAGACATTTGATATACTAGCAAAGCCCATAGTTAATAAACCATCAACTGCAGAATGCTGAACAGCTAAATTAAAATCTTCACCTTGCATTGAATATTTTATAAAAGAACCAGTAAAACTGACACCACCTTTTATTAATACACCAGCCACAGCTCCAACGCCCAAAACATCTACTGCACCAAGTATAGCACCCGTTCCAGCACTTACAAAAACTGAGCCCCAATCAACTTCATCAATACTTTTACCAGATATAATTTGGCCAAAAAACTCAGTAGCCCCCCAATAAGAGCTCCAAAGATTATAGACGAACCTGTAGGATCAGAAGAATAAATAGGATTATTAGCGCAATATGCAAAAAGTATTTCCGTCAAGAATGGTAGTACCCGCTTGAAAATAGCCGTCTGCATTTATAAATCTGTGGGTTACGGCGTCATAGTAACGGCTCATCAGGTAGTAAAGACCTGTTTCTGTGTCCTGATAATAACCTCTGTAACGGAACGGATTCAAATTACCGATATGGTTCGGGTTTGTGATTGCATTTCCGTTATTATCGGTTATAGAAATCACATTACCCCAAGCGTCATATTCATAGTGCGCTTTGAGTTCACCCACTCCGTTATAAATTCCGACAATATCGCCACGGGAATTATGGGTGTAATAATACGAATATTCGGTACCGCCGTCAGTCAGAGTATATCTGACATTATACAAAATTCCGTTTGCATCGTATGAATAATAGAACTTTGCGTCGCCACGGGTTTCATACAATAGCTGACCATTGAGGTACGCATATGTGTATTTTACTCCGTTTACGGTTTTAGTTGTACGAACACTACCGCTGTCATAGCCATAGCTTATGCTTGTATCACCATTTGTAAGTGTTGCAAGCTGTCTGCCGTTTTTCCATGTCATTGACATTCCGTCACGGTATGTAAGCGGATTACCGATTTCATCGTAGGTTATGTTCTGACCGTTATATGATGTAAGAACATCTCCCCAATTTGAATTGTTGTATTCATACGCATTGCTTGTTGTACCGTTTGAATCGGTAACAGTTTCGGATATAAGGTTACCGCCGGCATCGTAAGTATAGTTATAAACTTTACCGTTCAGCTTGTCATCTACACTAACAAGCTGATTCATCATATCGTAACCGTAATGATACTGTAAAACTCCGTCTTTGGTAACATCGGTAATATTACTGTGTGCATCATACTTATACTCATACTTCTCACCGTTGATAGTTTCGGATTTCAACTTTGTAGTTGTATAATCCGAACCACGCTTACTCGCAAAGTAAGTGTATGTTGTATCAATAGGTTTGTCAGCAGAAGTAGTCAATGATGTCTTTGTAAGGCGGTTAAGTCCGTCATAAGTATAATCGACCTTTTTACCTGTGCTTAATGTGAAGGTTGCAGGCAGGTTATCTTTTCCGAATGTGAACTTGTTCTTTACAGTTTTATCAGTTGTCTTTGTAACAAGTTATGTAATGTTATTATTGAGGACATATGAATACTCAAAACCGAACAAGAGCTTGTTGGAACTTCCTGTTACAGATGAGTCAGCAACAGTCTGACGAACAAGTCTGCCTGTTGTATCGTATGTGAAATCAGTCAAGCGTTTATTAAGATAATCGTTTTCACGAATTATATTACCGCCACGATCGGAATACCAGTTAAATGCGGTTTTGCCGTTATACTTTCTTGTTTTTACATTACCAAATTCATCATAAGCATAACTTACATTTTGACCTGTACCGTAGGTGGAGCTTAAAATAGGTCCGTTGTTTGCACCGTAAGAATAGCTTGCAAGCGACTGTGAGCCAACCTTTGAATCAATCTTATTGCCGAATTCATCGTACTTAATTGAATAATCAGTTCCGTCACGAGAAATTTTTTCAAGTAACTTTGATTTTGATGAATAAGAGTATGCAATTGAATACTCGTTGCCATTACTGTCGGACTGCTTAACCGACTTAATTTGATCGGTATTGCTGTCATAAGTATAGTCTGTTACAACAGGATTTTTTGCTGTCAAGCTTATCTGTTGTCTGCGTGAGGGTACCTTTGTTACCGTCATACTTATACTCAACCTTGTTGCCATCCTGATCGGTTGCACTTGAAAGCAAGCCGTTTGAATCATAAGTAACTTCACTTTTTAATATACCTACATCTGTTACTTTAGAGCCACACTTTACTTCAAGTGATGTAGCCAAGCCTTTCGTACTGTAAGTGTAGTTATAATTCATACCTGTCTGACTTGTAGCCTTAGTTACATTATGAGCTTTGTCATAACCGTAGGTATACGCATAACCTTTGGCGTCAATATTCTTTGTTAAGTCGGAATTTTTATACTCCATAGTTGACTGTTTTTTAGAATTATCAACTACACTGATAACTTTTCCGTCTTTATCATAAGTATAACTCATTGCGTTGTCTTTTTACAAGACAAATATTATCAAAATACGCATAATTTCCCTGATTTTGATAACTGAGATATATTGTTATGGTTTTAGGAGTTTTTACTTTATTTGTTCCGTCACTCAAATTAAAAGCTGCAGATGTGTATTGCCAACCTGAAATCGAGTAATTAAACGGTGCAGGTGTTTTGTACTTTGTTGAGTTATCCGAATAAGTGATTTTTACGGAAATTTTAAACTTCCTCGTATCATCCTTATTCTTTGGAACAGCATTTGCATATGCCCAACCGCTGACAATGTATGTATCTTCTTCTTTTCCAGTAATATTTACATTCTGACAGATACTTTTTACTTTGCCGGCTTCACCTTTTATACGGAAAGAATATTTTCCTTGTTGGTGTGCTTCGCTTTTACAATCAATTGCATTATTCAAAGTAGAATATCCGTCATACCATGATGTTGGCAATCCGTTTGACGAATACTTTTCAAATCCTGAATTTTCAAGCATATTGTAGTTATTTGCTACTGTGTAGGATTCAAGCTGAATTCCATCAAAATACACTGTACCTGTTGACTGCTTTAAAGCAAGGTTTATTCGTGTTTTGCTGGAATTTTCAGGCACTTTAAAAGTTGTACTAACTCTTTGCCAACCGTTATCTACAGCTGAATCGGTATTTCCAACTACAAAATCAGAATATGAAGGTGTAAATGTGCCGTCAGAATTATGAGATTCAGCACAGATAAACGCACCTGCATTATCAGACGAACCGTTTACAACACCTACCGTTTTTATGTAACCTGAAAGTGTGTAAGTTTTTCCCGGCTCTAAAACTGTGTTGCTGATATCCTGATACACTCTTCCTCTTGATGTTCCTTCATATTTTGATACAGAAATTGCAAGGGATTGTTTGCCGAAGTAATGCTGTGATGTGTCATATTTTTTCTCAAATGTATTTGATTCACCCCAAGCCGATTTAATCCAAGAAGAATCGGTTTCCATATTGGAATTTGAAATAAGGTTAACTGAATTTGAACCTGTTGAATAGTTTGAGTTAACCTTATTTAACATTTTGATATTGTCTGCAGCAGAATTATTTACGCCGTCTGTGTAAGTATAAACAGACGCACCTAAATCTCTTGTTTTTGTCTCGCTTTTTATGGAGATTGTTCTACCGAACTCATCAAACTGATATGTTGAAGTTAAATCGTCATCCGTGTTTGCGATTCCATCCGCACCGTATGTCTTTTTTAACCGTTGTATTATACTTTGTACGGTCAAATGTAATTTTCTGACCTGCTGTGCCGTCTTTACCGTATTCCTGAATTGCAGATACTTTCTTACCCGATGCTGTACTTGTGTACTCAAACACTACTTTGTATCCGTCGATATCTGTAATTGATTTCAACGCTTTGTCATTGTCGTATGTAAGTTTTATTTGACTACCGTCAGGTTTATTGATTTGATATAAAAGACCGCTACTATCTCTAAATTCAGTTTTCCTTCCTGCCGGATCAACCGTATATCTAATATATTTAGTATCACTTCCTGCTGTCTGCTGAAGTAATATTTTCTTATTACTTCCGTCTGTAACAGAATTTATTGTAGTACCGTCTGAAGCATAATTTATTGTCGTTTTATTACCATTGGAGTCTTTTGTACTTGTAAGAAGACCTTTGGTATTAAAGTAAATATAATTATCTTTCTCATCTTTAATAGCATACTTGCTACTTCCACTACCTGATGTAGTAAGTTCAAGCTTTAAGCCGTCTTCATCAAGATATTTCGTTTTCCCATTTTCAGTTTTCTTGTAAAAGTAATGTTCTGTACCGTCTTCATCAGTATATACATATGGATAATTATCCTTACTTGTACCTGTTAAACCATATTCACTTGACGGTAACAATGTTTGTTGTATATTAAGTCGCCAACCTCGACCGACATACGGTGTAGTTTTTGAATACTTATCTCCTGCCATATATCCGTTATATACATGCTGTACCGACACAGGAGCATATCCGCTTGCTGTTGATGCATCAGAAGTTACAAATGTCAAATTACCTGAATAATCGTTTACATATGCTGTTCCGGCTGAACCAACAGAAAAACTTGAATATGTCCAATAATCTTCAAGACCTTTGTTGTTTCTGTAAACAATAGTAAATAACGGACGAGGAGTTGATGTTGATGGATAGTTTGATGAATAGAACTCAGCACACTGCATTTCGTTACTTTCATCAAGTGATTTTAACATAATGCCGTTATGCTTCGCCGTTATACCAACGCTTAACACAAGAAGTTACATTCCAACTATGCCAAGTCTCTGATTCATTTTTAGTAAATGTTTCATAATCAACAACATTTGAATTGTATGACGGCTGATTTTTCCATGTTAATTTATCCTGTGACCAAGAACCGTTAGGAGAATACGCACCGATATTCATATCCTGATAAAAAATCATTATTTATCAAATGTAAATTCAGATATGCTTCTACTACCATATCACCTTTGTTAAGTGTCGGCAAAGAATTCATTTTAAAATATGTACGGTACATTCCGTTACCCCATGTTCCGACATTAACAGTACCTGTATAGCCACTGGTACTGCCATAGCCGAAACAAGTTGACGGCTTTGATGAATCAACATATGTACACTGAGATTTCTGCCAGTTTTGACTTGTAGTAAATTGCGGATCAATAGTTACAGGATAACTACAATCCGAAAGGAACTTTTTATCTGCAGAAACTTTGAGCGTAAGCTTATTTTCTTCTGTTCTGTTATTGATAATGTTAAGTCCGTACTTTTTTTGCCGTCATTATCAAACATAAAAAGGTGCTTCAATTTTATACACAGCGTCACCTTTAGAATTTAATAATTCTACTGTTTTGTCATCTACAGATTTTGCAGTAAGATTATTAAATTTATACTGAATATAAAAAATCGCTCCTTGCATTCTTATTCTTTAATATAATATTTTCTTTTACACCTGTTGTGGTTGTAAAATACTGAACATCTACATCATCATAAATGTTTTCATATGTAATTTCAGATGTAAGGTTTCTTAATGTTGTAAATTTGTCATTACCTGTCAGCTTTTCATCATTGTTTACTATAGTTGACTTTACTTTGTTTGTATCCTTATATCCCCAACTGATTTTTTGGTTATCGCCCTTGATTTTAACCATAGAGTTCTCTTTGGATTTTTTAGAATAATTAACCTTAAAATCGCTCTTTTTTATTAGTATATTCCTCTGTAACTTCGTCAGGGGATGCTGAATTTACGGTTTCATTTTTCAAGCTGTTATCATAATCAACCCATTCTCCTGCCGCATTTTTGTAATGGATAGGCTCCTTATAACTTACAGCCATTGTAGTGCCGTCATCCAAACGGAACTGCTTTGAATATTCATCTCTCTCGTCTTTGAGTTCTGAAAGAATGTTTCCGGTTTTGTATTCATCAGAAGATTGTTCTTCATTCGGAGTTTGAGTTTTAACTTCTGTATTAATCGGCAGATTTTGTGCAAACACTTGTGTTGGCAATGAAAATGCAATCAATGCACATAAAGTTACCGATGTTCCTGAAACAAGTTTTTTAATTTTTTATTCATACTTTCCTCCTTAAATCTAAATCTTGTTGTCAGTTTCCGCAATTAAATTACAACTATCACCTCATTTTAATTTTTACTAAAAATTGTTTTTATCACCTTGCTTTTTGCAATTTAAATACAATTAGAATAATAAGATAAATATTTTTGTTATATTGATTATATATCACTTTTCTTCAAAAAGCAAAGCATTTATTTAAATTATTTTATTTTCGGTACAATCTACAATAAAAATCAATTCAAATTGTATAATATGTCTTATAAAAAATGGATGAGTAGCAAATGTCACTCATCCATTTCCATATTACTATAATTTTATTATTTTTAGTACTAGTTTATCTATTTTATAACCTCTTTCAGTTAAAACTTTTTGCTCAAAAAATAAGGAATGTTATCAAGAAAATCTATAATATTTTTGAATACTGATTCCGGTAATTCATTGACATAATCTTCGTAACGGATACTTTTAGAATGAACAGAATTAAAATAATCATGCCCTCTTATGTTTGTTTTTATCCAATCAAGGTTTCCTGCCGGATCAGCAATCATTGTATCATAATCATTTTCAAATGACGCAATCCTAGTTATATCTTTTTGCGTTCTGTGTTTTGAAATATTTAATTGATTTATTTTTGTATTGAGTTAACTTATTTTTCAGTTTTTCATACACCTGTTTCTCATCTGCATAGATACAATGTTTCACAAGTAGTTCAGGCGAAAATAAATAACCCTCAATTGAACTAAATTTGGTGAAGTGTGTTTTTGAAACTGCTTTTAAAGAAAAAGTCTTGTTAACATTATTAGTCAATTGATTTATTAAATCATTTTTTAACGCTGTTTCGGTTTTTGTGTCAGAATCTCTGATTATTATAAAATCATCACTCATTGTAGTTTTTGTTAAAAATCTTAGTGTAGCATAAAATCCAATATTGTTGCATGATTTTGTATCAATAACCGATATTCTCTCCAAATCAACATCATAAAATCTTTTCAACACAAGTTCTATTATATTCTTATCATCTGGACCTTCTACAAAAAAATAACAAAATCTGTATTCAATATATCTTGGCTGGAATATCCTATTTCTGCCAAAACATCATCTATAGTTGTTTTTTCAACCGTGCTATAGCAATTTGATTCATCAAACTTAACTTTTCTTATATTCGAGGTGCTGAACTCCCTCAGCATTATAGGCGAGTGTGATGTAAATATAACTTGATTATCGCAGGAAATTTCAGATAAGGTTTTAGCCATCAACTTTTTGTAGTTGGGGGTGCAAATAAAGCTCAGGTTCTTCAATAATGAAAATTGTATGTTTAGCACTTACAGCTTGGTATGATTGCAACAAAGACAAAATGTAAATACTACGAACACCTGCACCGACATTTGAAAGTTCAATTTCAGTTTTAAGCATCGGATCATATAATTTTGTCATAATCGAAAAAGATTTATCGATATTACTTGTCGCCTTAATATTAACCTTAAATCCACTCTGATAGTTTTTAGCAAATCGTTCAGATACACTTTTGGTAAAGCTTGAAGAAGCATTTTTTGTTTTAAAGTTAATTAATTTTTGGAGTTCTTCTACATTTAAGTCTTGAGGTGCTTTCGAATAAATTTTGTTAATACAATTAATTTCACAATCCGTTCGATTACAATTGTCACAACTAATATCATTGTTTTCAAGCAATTCAGATCTTAATATGGTGTTGAAAATATTTGCAGTGATCGTTCTTGATTTTCCTGCTTCTTCCTCTGCAAAATTACGAGAATCGTCTATAAACGCTACTGCAGGTAAAAATGACAACATATCTTTTTGGAGCGTATTCCACTTTACCTCTTTTTCTTTTTTTAAAATCAAAGATACATTAAATTCATTATTATCAATACCAAATTTCTTTTTAATGGCTTTTATCCATATGGGTTCAAATATATCTCTTGTAGTTACATCATCCAACATATCCGGAGAAATACCACTTCTCTGATTTTTAAAATCATTAAAGGATATATCTTGGAATACAGTACCATCTTGCACTTCTTTATAATTATTTGACGTTGAAGGAATCTTAGAAAACCAATTTTATTATCCAAAAAGTAATCAGAGATATATGCTTCATCACAAACTAATATGGCATCAATTTTGAATTCATCACAACCATAATATATATCCTTATCCTGAGGTATATAGTCGCCAAACAAAGTTCTTATAGCTGCTAAAAACGCACTTTTACCCGCATTATTCTTTCCAATAAGAATTAGCGCATCCTCAATTGATTCAATTTTTTGATTCTTAATTCCACGAAAGTTTTTAATATGTATTTCTTTTAATTTCATAACATCACCCTATCTTTCTTGTTATAAGTATATCGTATAAAAATTTGTCAATTTATTTTAACTAAAGATATATTTATTCTCTTGTAAGCAGATATTATAGTAGTGATAATATTCAAATATCTGCTCAATAACTTTATCGATATCTTCATTATATCATATTATTAACTAAACATAAATAAGATTTAAAAAATAATAGTGATAATATTTCACTTGCATTTTTAGGCATTATGTACAACACAAAGCGAAGTGTAACACAATTTATGGTTTCGTCACTATTCTCGTTACTTATTAATAAATTTTTCTGCTGATTTTTGAGAGCATTGATATTGAACTTTGAACAATATTGCAAATTAATAAAATAAAGAGTGTTCGTCTGCTATTTTATTGTGCTGATAAATGCGTATGAAGTCACATTATACAATAAACTGGGAGCGATTTTAAAATAGAGTTGACATTACTCTAAAAAGTGGAGTTTAATTATTTTATATTTTTTAGCATATCACCTTTGCTGGTTGATATTTTTAATGGTATACCAAAAAATTCTATAATAATGCTCAGCTGTTACCAAGCAATCATTTCATGATTCTATAAATTAGTATTCAGGACTTAGTCTTCCATGTGCATCGTCTTGATGCCTTCAAATTCTAACAGCAGTCAAACAGTTTTGCAATTTATAACCGCAAAACATTTTCGATAATTCATTCTATTGCGATTGCTCATTACAAAAAGGGTGAGTTATGAGCTTTAAAATAAATGGAGCATTGAAAGACGAGTAAAGCAATCAATCTTTTCTCACACAATTTATTTCACCGGTTTCGACAATGTCAGGAATGTAAAAATGAACCTTCCTCTTATTTTAAATTATCATTTTGCAAAATATCAAGTACTCACTTGAAATTTAGGTGTATTTACCCCTAAGTTCTCATTACACTTTCATCATCTCTCAGCCAGATTAATCCACCGTTTTCGTTAACCATTCTTGCAACACGAGAAAAATAAGTTCCCAAGAATTTTAGGCATAAAAAAAGAGCCCAATAGCTCAGACGTTAAAAATATTAATTAAGTAATTGTTATTGATTTTTCTTAATCCTCCGATAAGTCCATGCTTTTAAAAATTTATAAGCGTTATCCTTTCTTGTTCAGTTTTTGGGGCAAAAAAATAACGCCCACATTTTCTGTGAGCGTTACGGTTGCAATATTGATTTCAGATACAAAATGCGGCATAGAGAGGAACTGGTTTTTTTATTGTCCTCAAAGCCAAAGTTTTTGGCAGAAAGCTTGATTGCATAAGCGGGCTTGTAGGTGTCCATATAGACCTTCAAGCTCTTTGCTCTGGTGTTGTCGGCGGATTTAACCTCAATGGGAATAAGCTGGCCGTCCCGCTGAATGACAAAATCTATCTCTGCTCCGCGCGCGGACTCCCAGTAATAGGTCTTGTAGCCGTTAATGGTAAGCCGCACATTCACATAGTTTTCAGCCATACCGCCCTTGAAATCGTTGATTTCCTCTACCATATAGAGAATATCATTGGCGGCTAAATCTTTCTTGGCACAAAGCAATCCTAAGTCGGACACATAAATCTTGAACGCATCAATATCACGGTAGTTTTCAAGCGGCTTTTTGATTTGCTCCACCTTGTAGACCTGTGACACGATACCGGACAGGCAGAGCCATTCAATCGCATTTTCAAACTCAGAAGCCCGTCCGCCTTTCTTAATCAGCTTATATTGGAAACGGGTATTCTTCTTTGAGAGCTGAACGGTAATGTTATCGTAGGCAAGTCTGGTTTTCTTGATTTCATTCAAGTTGTTATACTTGCTCATATCATTGAGATAGCTTGCAAGTATCGTGTCCTGCGTATGGCGGACAAGGATATAATCCTTTGTTTCGGCAAACTGCATCACGCACTCCGGCATACCGCCGACCACAAGATACTGACGGTAAAGCTGCATTGCGGCATCGTGTAAGGCAGACGGCAGGGGCGTATCGGTTTGGAAGCACTTTTTAATCTTTGCTACCAAAGCGTCCTCACCTAAAGCCAGCATAAATTCCTCCATATCCATAGGATACATGGTTTTCATATCGACCTTACCGACAGGGAAGGAGAATTTCGCTCTGTTAACCGCAACACCGAGCAAGCTACCTGCGACGATGATGTGATAATCCGGAGCGTTCTCGCAAAAGTATTTGAGCGAAGTCAACGCCCTTTCGCAGAGCTGCACCTCATCAAATACTATCAGCGTTTTTTCCGTTACGATGGTCTGACCTGCGATATGTGACAAAATAGGTATCAGATAATCGGGGCTGATGTTTTCCTCAAAGGTTTTTCGTTCAGCTTTGGATTGGTTTCAAAGTTGAAGTATGCCACATTTTCGTAGTGGGTGCGTCCGAACTCCAGAATGGAATAGGTCTTTCCGACCTGTCTTGCGCCCTGTAAAATAAGGGGCTTGCGGTGAACGCTATCTTTCCACGCTTCCAAGAAGCCCATAATCTTTCTATACATAAGCAGTCCTCCTTAAAGGTACTGACCATAGTATAGCAGATGTTCATGTAAAAATCAATGATATTTCCTTGATTTTCCGCACTAATCAACACGATTATTTTCTTTAACCTCTCACGATACGACACGAACACCGCAATTTCGGCATTTTATACCTCCCCGAACTTGGTCGTCATCAGCTTTTAAAGCTCGGTATTGCGGGGAACTTGTTGACAAACGGCACAAGAGAACTGCCGACCTTGAGAAGCCCCTGTCCTGCGCCGACATTCGTGATATAGCTGAGTTGAAGGTCGGAGATATTAAGGAGCTTGGTTGATCATGAAGCTTGAAATCCACCGTTTTTGTCAACCATTCTTGTAACACGAAAAATGAGTATACAAGAATTTTAGGCATAAAAAAAGAGCCCAATGGCTCAGGTGTTAAAAATATTAAATAAGTAATCGTTATTGATTATCTTCAATTTTCTGATATACACATACTTTTAAGATTTACAAGAAGGTATTGTTTTATTCACTCCATGCGTGGAGGGAAGTCGATTACTTGCTCTTTTAATGAAACTTTCTTTGAAATTTTGTCGATGAACGGAATTTTTACATGAAGTCCTGTTGACCATGTTACATGATATGTTCCGAGTCTTTCAATTACATATGCGTGTGCCTGCGGTACTACCTTGACATTGCTTACGATTACTATAAGCAGGATTAAAAGGATGATACCTAAAATAATAAGTGCTACCATTATTTACCTCTCATTCTGATACGGGTTCTACAATGAGCTTTACGCCCTCGATTGCAAGAACCTTAACTTTTGTTCCTTTTGAAAGCGGTGCTTTGTCGGACTTTACCGTCCAAGTTTCCGCACCGACCTTTGCCTGTGCTGTTTCGTCAATATCGGTTAAATCTGTGAGCATAAACCCGACTTGACCGATGTGGCGGTCTGCGTTTGTTCCCGTTGTTTTATTACGCTTTTAAAAGCGTTTCACAAGCGGTCGTGTCACAATAAGCGAAACAAGTGACACAACAAGGAACACCGCCGACTGGATTGTTATGTCGCTTGTGAATATAGTTGTTATTGCGGCACAAACCGAGCCGAGAACAAACCATATTGATACAAGCTGTGTTGTAAAGCCTTCGCAAAGCAACATAAATATTGCAAAGCCTATCCACACTATCGGCATATATTGCTCCATAGAGCTGTCACCCTCCTTTTCGCATAATTTTAACACAATATTATATATTGCTATTTTATGCGTTAACTGATTATTTTGTATCTGTATTCCGCTTTATCCTTACAATTTCATGTAAAAAGGGCATAAAAATACCGACAAGTATTAGCATAGGAAACCATTACTTGTCGGTAATAATTTTAATATCACATTCCTTGTTCAAAAATATAGAGGTACAAATCTTCAAGGGTTGGGTTTGCAATTGTTATTTTATGATTTTCAGGGGATTATCTGTGACTAATCTTACTAAGATTTTATCATCATTATGATAGAGATTTGAAACTCGATAATTATCCTGAAAATATTTTAATTCTTCTTTTTCAATTTCCATCTCAACTACCTTATTTGCAATTTCATTTACAAGATTTTGGCAGGTATCGTGTGACACAAGTTTTCCCTGCTTTAGAAGTATAATCTCTTTAGCAATGAACTCGATATCGGACACAACATGAGTAGAAATGAGCACGATTTTATCTTCTGCAATTTCACTTATAAAATTGCGGATACGAATTCTCTTTTGGGTCAAGGCCCGCAGTCGGTTCATCAAGAATCAAAATTTTCGGGTCATTCAAAAGTGCCTGAGCAATCAAGGCTCTTTGTTTCATACCTCCCGAAAATCCGCCGAGTTTTTATGTGCCGCATTAGTGAGATTTACCGTATCAAGAAGTGAGGTTATTTTTCCTTAGCCTCCTTCTTTTTAATCCCTTTAATGCCGCCATATACCACAAAAATCGGTTAAGAGTAAAATCATCATACAAACCTTGTTGCTGTGGCATATAACCGAGAACGCTCCGATAATTTTTACCTAATTTTTTAATATTTTCTCCGTCATACAACACTTCACCTTTATCTGAATTCAGATTATCGGTAATGATATTCATAAGTGTTGATTTACCTGCACCGTTAGGACCAAGAAGTCCATACACACCCGGAGTAAGCGTAACGGTAAAATCATCAAGTGCTTTTACCGCTCCTTTTTTATAGACTTTTGTAATACCTTTAACCTCAAGCTTTGGCATTTATTCGCCTCCATATTCTTGTTTCGGTAAATTTTAATTTAGAAATTTCAAGTGTGACAATTGCAATTAAGATACTCAGCAAGCAAGTCATAACGATAGCTATAATATGGGAATTTACAACCCAATAACCTATTCTTACATTTTCAATCGAATACAAAAGCAAGCAATGGTAATATAACTAAAACAGTTGAAACCACCATTGTAAACATACTGCTACGGGTAAAAATTGAAACTGCTGTAATAACAAATGTTACTGCTGTTGCAAGCAAAAAGTAACAAATGAGATTGACAACTACCGCATTTATCACACTAAAAGATGTTTCTTGAACATTTTCAAAAATACATACTAAGGGTGTATTCAAACTGTTCGCACCGTATGTATTTATAAATCTTACAAAATACGGCACATACAGAGCTGTAAATGCTATTAACAAATATATACACTCCACTACTATTTTTCCAAAAAACAGTTTTGTTTTACCGTTTTCAGTAGTACGAATAAGGTTGATCATACCATTTTTATACTCGGGTGAAAATACATAAGGAACACCTATCACAAGAACAAGGCAAAGCAAAGCAAAATCGTTCCATTCCCTTGTTTTACTTGAAACAAAACTTTTATAGATGTTTTCATCAATAAATTTTGCATCTATGCCCTTTTTATCTAGTTCAAGGAGTCGATTGTATTGTTCGATTACTCTTTCAAATGCAATCCCTTTGCTGTTTAAAATATTTTCAATCGACTTGGACATAGCCTGTTTTGCATTTTCGGAAAGCTCACTATTTTCAGCAATTTCGCCCATGCGTTGTTGCAAGTTGTTAAAATAATTTTGCTGTTTCAAAATATAGTTTTCCTTTTCCGAAGTTATGTCACCCTCAAGATATTCCATATACGCTTTGTAGTCAGCATCCGAATTTTCTGAATAAGGGTAACGAACCGTTCCGAACGATGAAATAATTGCAAAAAGCACAAACAAAACAATCATAACAGCCATTTTATTTTGAATAGTAAATTTAAAAACTTCGCCTTTAAAAACGCCGGTACTGCCGTTTAATGTAAAAAATCTTGATTTAAACTTTTCAAGCAGTCTTGAAAAAATGCCGGCAGTCTTCTGTTGATTGCGTTTGCAAAATAATATGCAGGAAAACACCGTACACAAAAAAGAAATACTGTACCAAAAACGGCAAATGCAATCGGAATCGAAGTTACTGCATTTGAAAAAATATTAAGATTCAGATAACTTCAAAAAATTCCCCGCCGTCAAGAATATAGAAAATATTAATATACTTTAAAAGGTTCAAAAAAAGAGTTCTGTTCAATCAAGGTATAGAGCAAATACTCTGCACCAATTATTACGAGCCCTGTAAGATACATCGTTGCAGAACTTGAAAAGATAATAAATACAAGAGCCAAAAACGATGAAATAACAAAAGTCCCCATTATTTTTGCAAATGCAAACAAAATCAAAAATTGACCTGCTGTAACTGTAAGGGTACAGTTGCGAAACTCGGAAATTGATTGAATATTTACGCTTAAATCGGTACTGCCATACAGGAAAGTGTTTATGATAAAATTGCAAAAATGAATAATATTGATACAACAGCTGACAGTACAAAAAGCAACATGAATTTTGAAATTATAGTTTTGAATCTGCCGAATTTTGTACATCGTACCAACGAATACAGTCCTTTTTCACGCTCATATTGAAAAAGATAAACGCAAAGCAAAAACACAATGGCGATTATAAAAATATCGGTTAAACTGTATTCTGTTGTTGCAACAAAAGCATCAGAATTTACAAGGCTTAGCTTGGTGTTTTTAACCCTGAATAATCGTTGGATGTTTTGTAAAGATTTTTATATGAAAAAGAATTTTTATCGCCAAAAATTGAAGAGGACGACTGCGCCTTTGCCCTGTCATACATTTTGTCAATAAAATCCGGATAGGAATTTATATACTCAATCTGCTGCGAAATATCATAGAGAAAACTGTTTTTCCAAAAGTTATCTCCGCCTTTTTTCACTCATTTCAACAGCCTTTTGATACGCATCCGGATTACTCTTTCGATACTCATCAAGTTCATATGTGTAATTTTCAATAAGTTCCTCGTTATCAGTCTGTGCAAGATTTTCAAGTCTGCTAAAAATTTCATATGCAAGCAGTTCATTGTCAATCTGCTTTTCAGCGTCATTCAAAGACATTGAAGAATAACTATTGAGCATTTTAGCATACTCATTGGAATAAGTGATTCTAATGCTGTTTTCTTCGGTATTTTGCGATGAATATAATAAAAAAGCCGTTGATTGCAAGGCAGAGCAATAAAAAAACAAAAAATATTTTTTTATTAAGTATCTTTTTCAGTTCATAAATAAAGAGTTTCATAAATTCATCTGTTACTCAAAAGTATAAATTTCATCGTCATTTTCTGTGTTATTTTTATCAATATAATAAAGTGTTTTTTCTTCTTCGTTGTAATCAATAAAACAACTGCTGTCCAACACTATTTCGGCAGTAAATTCAAACGGCATTTTCTTTAAAGTTGCCTTATAGTCTTTTATCACAGAAAATCAACTTATCAGCCTCATTATCATCATTAGCAGCTGAAATTATCAGATTTTCACCGTCATTTGTAAAAGGAGTGTAGTATTGATAACCTGCAATCAAATCAGAACAATCAAGAATTTTCTTTTGATTTTCTCCGTTAAAACCGCACTCATACACCTTACTTCCGTTTGCGAAAATAAGCTTATCATTGAAAATTGTAAACATTGAATTTATATTTACTTCCAACTTTTCGCTGAGATTTTCCCATTTATCGGTCTGTAAATCATAGTTTATCAAGTAGCTGTTTTCCTTGGTACCGTCAAGCTTTGTTATCCATAAAAAAAGATGATTGCCGTAGAATCTGGTGTCACATACACTCATACCATTAAGTATATCGTATTTATAGTACGGCAGTAACTCATCTGTGTTTCCTTTACCATCGGCAGAAACCTTGTAAAGTGCCATATTACTGCCTTCTGCCGCTCCTTCGTTATCTTTTTACTTCCGTCAAAATAAATATATCCTCTGTGAATTTTAAAGTCCCAAATTGTATAATCCCTTGTCGAATATAAAACCTCACGATTTGTTCCGTCAGTTGAAATTTTGCAAATTTCATTTAATTCATAAGTTACACCGTCTTTGTCGGTTTTATCCTCGACCGATTGAAAATAAATGCAGTCATTGTAGTAAACAAGACTTCTGAAATATGTATTTAAAAATGCTGTACACTCTTTTCTTCTTTTTCTCAAACGAGGTTTCTTTGTCATGCAAACAATCACTTCGATTGCACAAAGGTTGACAACTATGCGTTTCCTTATCAATCACATACAAAAATCCGTTATCTGAATTTAAAAAGTAAATGCCCATATGAGTATCTGCAAAATAGAGCTGACTGCCGTACCTTATAAAATTCTCCTGACTGTCCTGATTAGGAACATATGTATCAGAACTGTCGATACTCATTTTTTGATTACATCCGCACAAAAAAACAAATGAAATCAGAAACAAAAATGCAGTGTATTTTTTAATCATAATTTTCATATAAACACCTCAGAGCCCACCCGCTACATTCGGGTGGGCTCACAAACTTATGCTGTTTTGCCGACTGTAGCAGATACAGTTGTTGCACTATCAAATTGAGAAATACATTTTGAGCCTACTAAAGTATAATAACCGTTTGTAGTAACCGTAAGGCTCTTGTTATTATCAACGCTATCATACGAATTGCACGATAACTTCACATAACTACCGGATTTGTAATATCCATACACCCAAACCTTTATTGAACACGGTCCGCCATTAGTAACACTTCCTTTTCCACTAGTTGTGTTACCGGAATATGAAGCCGTTGATGATACTGTATAACCATTACTCATTTCTGCATATCTTGTACTGGAAGCTGCGCTAGCGCTTATAGCCGCAACTGATGAAAAAGCACATATTGTAGCTAACATTGTTGTTGTTATTTTTCTTATCTTGTGTTTCATAAAGAGTTCCTCCTTTGTTATGTTAAAATATTATTAATATAATTTTCAGTTGAAACAACGATTAAGACATTAAACCATTGGACTTACCTCCTTTCATACTTATTTTAATTGCTAAAAATTTTATTTAAAAATATTAATACTTTAACTGTCATTTAAACACAACATACTGAAATAAGTTTTAAAATTGATTTTATATTTTTAAATCAATTCGCTACTTCTGTAATTTAAAATTAAGCAGTTTCCAATATTTTATATTTGCAATATAGCTTTGGTATTGTAATTACATTTATTAATCAATTTATCTATCTTGTAAGACAATTTTAACATATCAAATATATAAACGCAATGATTTTTAGATATTATTTGTTACAAAATTTCACTATATGTTTTTGTGCAATATGACAGATTTTATTTAAAATAATGCTAATTAATATCGGTACAAACAGACCAAATATAAGATATACAAAAAGCCCACTGTTGCAAACCGTTTGGGAGATAGTAGTACCATATACTTGATTTAAATGATGCAACATTAAAGTCACCAAACAATGCGCCTGAAGTAATGCGGCTTAATCCGTAGAATACAAATTTTAGGCACATAAAGCCTACAAGCTGATTTACCATAATTCCGTATGTGTTGTCAGCTATAAGCCTTACAAGCTTGCTGTTTCCTATGGCAGGTACAAGTAATCTTGAAACTCTCAGCCAAAATGCAATTGCTGTGATTGACGAGATATACGGAATTATAAAACCGTTGTTGAATTTAGTAAATGACGACGGAGTGTACTCCAAATCTTTGCAAAAAGTTAAAAGTATCAGCTGTACAGCAAATATAATTGCAAAGTACGCAACATTATTGAGAGTGTCTTTCTTTTCAAGCACAGCTTTATAAAAGCGACCGAATTCATAACACGGCAGGAAAAACATTGTTCTGACAAGAAGTTTCACTATACCGTTAATTGCAGTCTGATTTTCTATTGCAGTGTTAATTCCTATCATTCCGATCGCGAGATACACTATCAAAACTATAAATTCATTGTCAAGGTATCAGTTTCAAAAATTTTCTGAACAGCACATTTATTATACAAACCAAAAAACAGCGGGTACACAAACCATGAACCGAGGTTATATTGAAAAGCCTCACCGTCAACAAACGGCATAACAAAAAGATTGTATAAATCAGGCTTTGCACCTATAGTAAATCCAAACAAACCGAGAAATGCAACCACACCACCGTAAAATATATTCCACAAATACGCAGGAATAAGAAGCCGCTTTGTTCGTTTCCATATGTATTTTCCGACATTTTCTTCATAATCGGTTTTGTAAAAATATCCCGATATAAATACAAACAGTGCCAAATTATACGAATACGGCGGAAACCAGTTATAAGCAAGTTCCATTCCGCCATGATAACAATGTCCGGAAACTATAATGATAATTCCGATTGCCGACAAAAGTTTGAATTGCAAATTCACCCCTCCGTCAGTATTAACGCTACGCAAATTTCTACCCTTTTTCAAAATTCAACTCTCCTTAATTTTTATTTATATTAAATATTACGGCTTGCTTTTCCCTTTTACTTTGTTAAATCATATCTCAAAACAGCACTGTAAACTTCAATTGTGCAAAAACTGTAAAAAATCGACAAAAATTGCACTCTATAATTCTTATTTACAGAAGTAGCTTTAAGCCTTATTAGCTTTAAACTTTATTTAAATTTTTTGATAATAAAAGTTTCAAATTCCTGCAACACAAGGTCAAAGTATAATAACGGAATTAACGCAAATACGGCTAAAACATAAAATTCAATACAAAACAAAAATGCTATCCTTTTTCTTGGCATAACGCCTTAAAGAAAGGATAGCATTTTTTAGAATATTTGATTTTAATTAGGTAAAAATAGTGGGTTTTTAGGTAAAAATTCGGTTGTCTAAAATTACCGAAACTATGAATTCATTATTCTTCTCCAAAATAACTACATCTCCCCCATACTTTTTTGGCAATACTTTTTTACTATAGAAATTCCTCTGCCGTGATTTTTCTTATCTTCTTTACTTGTGTACAAAGTTGGATTAGTCTGCAAAACTGAAGAAGAGCAATAATTCTGCACATTTAAAACCCCGTACGACCCGTTTTGAAATATGCTTATCTTTAATTTTTTATTTTCCTCTTTTGCAAGTGCCTCAACAGCATTATCTGCAAGATTACCTATTAGAACAGCTAAATCATCACCTGCCACAAAACTTAAATTATCTTTACAATCTACGCTGAAATCAATATCATTTTCAATTGCTTTTTCATATACAACATTTAATATAGCATCCAAATAAACATAACCTGTTTTACAAAAATGGACATTAGCAGAAATATTATTATTTACATTATTGCACATTTTTTTAGCTTCATCATACCTTTGCCCATCAATCAAATTTTCGATGCACAACAATTGATTTTGAATGTTATGCTTAACATCAGTAAGATTTTTCATATATTTTTCTGAACTTGTCATTTGAACATTATACAGCTCTTTTTTCTTTATTAAGCAAAATATTTTCATTTTCCAAAGAATAATTTTTTTGAAAGACTTTTAATAAGATAAAATTTATAAATGTAAATGAAAGGATTATTATTGAAATCGCTCCTAATACAATACGGTCAAAATCAGACATATCAGCGTTTGAAGATACCAAAAATGTCAGCAAGCCTACAGCAATACTCAACAAAGGAATTACAAGAGTAATCAATATTTCTTGTTTGTGAATATGTCTTAACGAATTTTTGAAAAGATTATAAATTATAAATAAAACAATTACAAAAATCAGATTTGACATTAACACATACATATAACGATATTGGGAACTTTCTATCATAAGATAATTATAGTCACAACTGATAATCGCAGAAAAGATATAATTAATTCCAAATGATAATACTGAATAAATCACATTCAAAATAACAGGTGTGAGAATTTTAACAAAAATTCTGTCTTTAAAAAACAAAACGCAATAGGGAATCATAATTGCAAAAAAATACAACCGTTTCAATATACGCAAAAGATACATACAACCTGTTTATCTGTGTAATTGACAAAAACATCAATAATGATGCAACACAAAAAGCTATTCCCTCACAAATCTTATTGCGTGATGGGGTTAAGAATTTATAACAAAATACAGTAAACATTACACCTTGAAATAAATTTACAAATAACTCAAAACCATAATTAAACATTTATATCCCCCAACCATTTGAAATATTTTTTCTTTAAATCATCTCTGTATTTTTTATTAAGAGGAATGTTAATATCATTTTGCAATAAAACACAATCCGCAGAAATATATTCAACATACTTATTGTTTACAGCATAACCAATATGCGGTCTTATAAAAGCCATATTCTGCGATATTTTTAAATTCTGTATTCATATCACTTCTGACCTTATATTCTTGATTTCGAGTATGATACACAACATAATTTTTAATTTTTTCAAGATAAATAATATCACCAATAACAATCGGAATATCTTTTCTTTCGGTATGCAATACTATAGTTTTATGTAATTCTTCAAAAAGAATTATTTATACGGTTAATACATTCGTACAAATCAGATTCAATTTTACTTTTTCTTATAAATGAATAAGGAAAACTTTTTTAAAGCATCAAACACAAGCTCATCGTGACTTGTGACATAAACAATAAAAGGTATTTCAGCTGAACCCTTCAATTTGTTGATCCGCTTGGCTGTAGCAATACCGTCAATTGACGGCATTTCGATATCAAGAAAAATCAGATGATACTTGCTGTAATTTTCAAGTATATCAAATCCGTTTGAGTATTTGTCAATTTTAAATTCCAAATTAAGCTTTTCACATACCGCTGTTATTTTGTTAATCAGGCTTTCAACAAATACAATTTCATCATCTACTACCGCAATCTTTAACATATCCTCACCACCATTTTAATTCTAACAAATATTAAAATGTTTTTCAATACACTCTTAAACAGTCGATCATTTAAGAAGTTACTATCAATTTTATAAGTCAGCAAGTTATTACCGCCGTTATCTCTGTACATTTGCTAGGGAAAAGTGATTATTTTTTTAAAAGTTGGGGTAATGAAAATTATGAATTTAATGCGGAGGGTAAAGAAATCTATCCTAAGCGTATTTTAATATAAAAGCAAAAACAGTGCTAAGAAATACACGGGCGATGAAAAATGCAGTTTGTAAAAACAGCCGTACAAGAGGAATGTTCCGGTTTTACGGCGCAAACAGAACAGGGCGATTTTCAGGCAGAATTGCACATAACCGCTAAAACAGAATATGTTTAAGACGGTGTAATACTGTAAAACATGAAACATCCTCATAGATTAAAAATCAAGGACCACCCAAGAAAATAGGCGGTCCTTGATTTTAGAGAGATTTTATTTTAAAAGGAGTTAGAAATTAGCTTATTTTATTTGTTTATACCAAAAATATATTTTGTAGTTTGTGTATAGTTTTCGTTTGCTTTTTAATATTGTCGTAGGAAAATTCTTGTGATTTACAGCATCGGGAAAGCCCTGGGTTTCAAGACAAAACGCTGGATTTTCTCCGTATGTTGCTGAATCCTTTCCCATATTGGACAAAACATCGACATAATTTGCTGTATATACATGAACACCTTTTTTGAGAAGTATAGCATTTTAATGTGATTCCGCTATCAATGCCCTCAGCTTCGGCTGCAAGCACAAATTCTTCATCAGAATGATTTAGCACAAACATATGATCAATACCGTTTGCAAAACCAATCTGCTCGTTTTTTCTGTCAATACCATTTCCAATTAACTTGGATTCGGTAAAATCAAACGATGTATTCTTAACGGGAGTTATCTCTCCTGTGGGATTGAGGTTTGAATTTATCGGTATGAAGAAATTTGCATTTATTTTCAGCTTGTGATTTTCTGTAACTTTACCGCTTTTATGTCCGTTAAGATTGAAATATGAATGATTGGTCAGATTACATATTGTGTCTTTGTCGGAAACTGCCGACCATTTTATCGTAAGTACATTTTCATCATCAAAAGTGTAGCGTACAAAGACTTTCATATTTCCGGGATAGCCCTCATCACCGTCGGGACTATCAAGCATAAATAGAACTGTATTTGGAACTTTATCATCAACTACCGCAAGCCACACTTTGCGGCTAAAGCTGTTAAATCCGCCGTGTAGATGGTTACTCCCATTGTTTACAGAGAGCTGATAATCTTCTCCGTTAAGAGTAAACTTGCCGTATGCAATTCTTCCGCAACATCTTCCGACAGTAGCACCGAAGTATGTTCCGTCAAATTCATAACCGTCAATGTGCTCATAGCCGAGAACTACATCTCTAATACTACCGTTTTTGTCGGGAACTTTTTATCGAAACGACACTTGCGCCTAAATCACATAATGTCACGCTTGCTCCGCTGTTATTTTCTATTGTATAAAGATGAGTGTCTTCACCTTTGGATGTAGGTTCAAAATTTACTACCCTTACCTTTGACATTTTAGCACTTCCTTTACTACAGCGTCTTTATAAATTTATCAAAAGCCTTTTTGTCCTTCAGGAGTTCTTTTGAATACACCTGCATCCAAAAGAACATTAAGAAACACCTTTCCTATCTCATTTTGAATTATTGAATCAATATTATTTTCATTGATTTCATCATACTGCGAAACAAATTCATTTACCCACTCGGAATGTTTGCTGATTTTCGGAATTTCACTTACATCCTTGTGATTAAGAATAGCATCCTTTAAAATAGCCATTTCATCTTTAAGCCTTGAGGGCAATACTGCAAGTCCCATAACTTCAATAAGGCCGATATTTTCTTTTTTAATATGATGCAAATTCGCATGAGGATGAAATACTCCCAGAGGATGCTCTTCACTTGTGATATTATTTCTGAGAACGAGGTCAATAACAAATTTTCCATCCTTTGTAAAAGCAATCGGAGTGATAGTGTTGTGAATTTCACCGTCTGTTTCGGCAAAAATGCCAACATTTGCGTCCGTGTACGCTCTCCAACTCTTTAGAATATGAGAAGATAATGAAATAATGCTGTCCTTGTTTTTACCTGTCAATCTTACAACTGACATAGGCCACTTTACAATTCCGCACTCCACATCATCAAAGCCGTTAACAATAAACTTTCTTTCAACCTCTGCCCTATTAAGTGCAAAGCTGTATCTGCCACCCTGAAAATGTTCATGTGTAAGTATTGAACCGCCTACAATCGGCAAATCAGCATTCGAACCGATTATATAATGCGGAAACTGTGAAATAAAATCAAACAGTTTTCTGAATGTGGAATCATTGATTACCATTGGTGTATGCTCACCGTTAAATACAATACAATGTTCATTGTAATAAACATACGGAGAATATTGCATAAACCAGTTATCTCCGTCAATGGTGAGCGGAATAATTCTGTGATTATCTCTTGCAGGATGATTTACTCTTCCGGCATATCCTTCATTTTCCTTACAAAGCAAACATTTCGGATAGCCCGACTGTTTTTGAAGTTTTGCCGCTGCAATAGCTTTCGGATCTTTTTCAGGCTTTGAAAGATTTACAGTGATATCAATATCACCGTATTCGGTTGATGTTTTCCACTTTAAGTCTTTCTTAATACGATATCTTCTTATATAATCGGTATCGCAGCTGAATTTATAGTAGCTATCGGTTGCAAGTTTAGGAGAACAGCTATAATTCTGCCAAAATTCTCTTATTACTTCTGACGGTCGCTTAACAAGTGAAGCCATAAGTTTCACATCAAATAAGTCGCGATATGTTACTGTATTTTCGGGAATGATTCCTTTTTCGTATGCATAATCAAGAAGTCCCGACAAAATTTCTTCAAGAGTATCCTCGTTATCTGCTGTAAGGCAAGTACAACTGTCATCGGGTTCATCCATATGGAACAACGACAAAAGCCTATTTTGCGTGTAGATTATATCCTCTTTTTCAATAAGCCCTGTATTGATTCCGTATGAAACAAGTCTTAATATTAAGCCGTAAACGCTGTTCTTCATTAATACCGCCTCACTTACTATAGCCGTTTGGATGTGTTGAATGCCATTTCCACGCTGTTTTAATAATTGTTCCCAGATCATCATACTCAGGTTTCCAGCCAAGTACAGTTTTCGCCTTATCGCTTGATGCAATCAATACAGCAGGATCGCCGCTTCGTCTGCTTTCTTCAACAACCTTAATATCTTTCTGTGTAACCTCTTTTGCTTTTTTCAATTACCTCACGAACAGAAAAACCTACACCGTTGCCAAGATTGAATATATCACTTTTGCCGCCCTTCATAAGATATTCAACTGCAAGAATATGAGCCTGTGCAAGGTCAGTGACATGGATATAATCACGAATACAAGTTCCGTCAGATGTGGGATAATCAGTACCAAAAATACTTATGTGGTCACGGGTACCCTGTGCCGCTTGAAGAATAATCGGAATAAGGTGGGTTTCAGGATTATGTGCCTCACCGATTTTTCCGCTGATATGTGCTCCGCATGCATTGAAATATCTGAGAGAAACATATCTTAAACCATGTGCATTTTTCAACCCAATAGAACATTCTCTCCATGGATTTTTTTGTTTCTCCGTAGCAGTTTGTCGGATTTGTCGGATCGGTTTCAAGAATAGGAGTTCTCTCAGGCTCACCGTATGTTGCCGCTGTTGATGAAAATACAATCTTATCAATTCCGTGAGCAACCATTGACTGAAGCAAAACCTTTGTGCCGTTGAGGTTATTATCATAATATTTGAGAGGGTTAGTCATACTTTCACCGACAAGTGAATTGGCTGCAAAATGAATTACAGCATCAATACCTTTTTCTTTATCAAAAACGCTGTCAATTTCACTTCTGTTTCTGAGATCACCTTTATAAAATTTTGCTTTGGGATGAACCGCCTCGATATGACCTGTTTCAAGGTTATCGAATACAACAACCTCATTACCGCTTTCAATAAGTCTGTAAACTGTATGCGAACCGATATATCCGGCACCGCCTAAAACAAGAATTTTCATTTTGTCCTCCTTAATAAAAACAAAACCTACATAATTACATTACTTTTATTCCGCCGTATTTTCTCACTTTGAGAACATGGCATGAGTTTTCTCCGAAAATTTTATTTATAAATTCTTTGTAATTACTTACAAAATCATTTTTAACAAACGCCTGAATTGTACCTGCAAATCCACCGCCGTGAACACGGCACACGCCGTAATTGCGAAGAAGGCTTTCGCTGAGAGCAAGGGCTACCGAGATGTTCTGATGTTGAATATCTCTTGTTGTATATACATTCTGAAGATACTTAAACGATGAATTACCGGATTTTCTGATTGCGTCAAGGAATTCAACAAACTTTCCGTTTTCAAGTGACGAAACGGCATTTTTAACATTATGCTCCTCATTAAAGAAATGAATTGCACGAAGTACGAGAAAATTTGCAACCTTTTTTTCATTTCCGAGGGAATCATAGCATAATCATCTGTAAGATCAACATGATCGCCCTTTGTGTCAACAATACAAAGACTGTAATCGTATTTTTCAAATTCGGTAGGTACTTTCTTAACAATTGGCTTTGTCGGATCTTTAAAGTCAATGTTAACCATTCCTCCGACTGAACAAGCCATTTGATCCATAAGTCCGCACGGCTTTTTGAAAAAATACATTTTCAGCATACTGAGAAATCTGAGCAATCTCAACTGAATTTATTTTCATATCATTATATAAGCCGGAAATAATAGTTCCGACAACTACCTCAAAAAGCTGCTGACGATGAAAGTCCTGCACCAACAAGTACATCACTTGTTGCATAAGCATTGAATCCACCAATTTTGTATCCATGATCCTTAAGTCCACGAAGAACACCTCTGATGAGGCTGACTGTTGTGCCTGCCTCATCATCATTAACTTCGAGGTCATTTATATTGAGAGTAATCATATCATAACCGTCAGAAACAAATCTTACAACATCATTGTTATTCTTGGCCGACACAGCAATAGTATCAAGATTAATGGATGTTGCAAGCACCATTCCATGCTGGTGATCTGTATGATTACCGCAAACCTCACTTCTGCCGGGAGCACTGAATATTGCTACTTTATCAGGGCAAAAAATTGTTTCATACTGCTCAATTGCATGAACATATCTTTTTTTCTGATAATCAATCATTGATGAATCTATATATATATCAGTGAAAAGATTATCAAATTCGCCGTTTGTAATTTTTTCAATTGCTGTTTTAGTATCAATCATTTTATTTACCTGCCTTTTTTTCGCAACTGTAGGAAGGAACATAGAAGGTTCTGTGTTACCGCTTTCATCAAGCTGTTGTGTCATATCAATCTTGCCTTCTCTTCTTGCACTGATTGTGTTTATAACCTTCTTCATCATACCGTCATTGAGTTTATATTTCTTTCTGTAAACAACATAAGCAATAAGCATACAAACCGCAGGAACAATGCACATAAGTGTACTGATTGATGCTACTGTTGCAAATGACTGTTCCTGACCCGGAATATACTGTGTGCTTCCAAGTGCCGCACCAATACCGAGTGCTGTAAGAGCTGCTGTGAATTTTACGATAAGCGTCTGGGTGAGAATACAACGCCTTCATTTCTTGTTCCAAGCTTAAATTCACCGTAATCAACAACATCTGCAAGGAATACTGTTGCACAACCAAGTTCAAGACCTGTACCAAGTTTTACAATAACACCTGATATTGATGTGAACACAACATTGTGCGGAGCAAAAATACCTACGAACAAAAGCATTACAAGACCAAATGCAGGTAAAAGACACGCAAGAAGGAACGAAGTTTTTCTTGAAAGAAATTTTGTAACCTTAGGAAATACGATAAGACCTACAACCTCTGCGATTGATGCGCTGATCATAAATGATGACATCATTCCTGCGTTGCCGCAAACATATTTGAAATAATATGTAGCAACACCCATAATGCACTGAATGCCGATGTTGTAAAGGAAGATAAGAGTTACCGCCCAACGAAGTTGATCATTCTTGCCGATGATTGAGAAAATATCTTTAAACTTAACTTTCTTTTCCGGAACAGAATCATCTCTCTTCTTCGGAAGATTGATTACTGTAATACCGATTGTAAGAATAAATACAATTGCAATTATGATTGCAAATCTGTGATAACCTGCCTGATTTGTTGTGCCGCCGCTGAGAGCCTCAATAATTTGAACACCAAAGCCTGCAATAACAAGTGACTGTCCGATACTTGCAAAGATTCTCGGAAGTACCGAAACTTTTTTTCTCTCTCCTCAGGATTTGAAGTGAGGTTAGGAATAATTGACCAATAAGGAATATCCATAATTGTGTAAGTCATACCCCAGAGTATGTAAGCTGCTGTTGCAAATACGCAAAGTCCAACGCCATCGAGGTGGAAGTCTGTGAATAAAACAACAAATACAATTGAATTAACCAGCGTACCTATTACAAGCCATGGAATAAATTTACCCCATCTGCTGCGTGTGTTATCAACAATCATACCCATAAACAAATCATTAAAGGCATCCCATAACTTTGCAACAAAGAACATTACGCCGATAAATACCGGGTTAACCTTGATGATGTCTGTGAAATAAATCATTGAAAATGTGGCAATCATACCATAAATCATATCTTTGCCGAGGGCACCTAAAGCAAAGGTGTATTTGATTCTACCCGGGATTTTGCCATCAAGTCTTGGTTGTGATGATGTCTGTTTCATAATTTTTCCTCCTTTTAATTTTAAATGAAACGCCGTGACAACCTGCACAAAAGATTTCGTTATTATTTAATAATAATGTTTCTTTTGTTTTTATGTTAACTAAATTATATGTTTTGTTTCGTAAACTGTCAATAGTTTTTGGTAAACATTTTTTCTTTCTCTGTTTTTCACTAAACACAACTTGATTTTTTAGTAATATTCCACTATAATGGTAGTGAGGTGATTCAATTGGCTACAATCAGAGATGTTGCCAAAAAGGCAAATGTATCAGTAGCTACTGTTTCAAGAGTGCTTAATAACGACACTACCCTCAGCACCTCGCTTGAAACGAAGCAAAAAATATTTGCAGCAGCTAAAGAACTTAATTATGTAAAGAAAAAAAGGGTTATATCAGCACCTTCATGTCGCATTGGAATTCTACAATGGTTCTCTTCCAAACAGGAAATTGAAGATAATTATTACTTTTTGATGAGACAGGGTATCGAGGACTACTGTTCAAAAATAATATAAGTATTGTACGAACATTTAAAACAGACAATGACTATCGGAATGTACTCTGTGATGTTGATGGCATAATCTGCCTCGGAAAGTTTAGTAAACAAGAAATAAAATTACTGCATTCATTGAATAATAAAATTGTTTTTCTTGATATGACCGTTGAGAATATTGAAATCACATCTGTATCGCTCGACTTTCGTCAGGCAGTGTCCGATGCAATTAAATATCTATATGATTTAGGCCATAGAACAGTTGGCTTTATCGGAGGCATTGAACAGCTTGAGGACGGAACGATATTTCCTGATAAACGACTCAACACTTTCACAGACATTTGCGATGAATTGAACATTAAATATGATGGGTTTATTATGCAGGACAAATTTTCAACATCATCCGGTTATAAAATGATGTCAGAAATGATCAGCAAAGGGAATCTCCCCACAGCTATTTTTGCGGCAAGTGATCATATTGCAATCGGTGCAATGAGAGCTCTGCAAGAAAACGGTTACAAAATTCCTGAGGATATTTCTGTTATGGGATTTGATAACACGGAGCTTTCGGGATATACAAACCCTCCGCTTACTACGGTAAACGCACCTGTATATGCAATGGGCATTTACGGCATTAGATTTATTTTGAATCTGATGAAACCTAAAAGCACCGATTATTATTCTCCTATGCGTGTCTATCTGCCTTGTCCAATAAAAAGTTCGCAACTCATGTACAAAACCTAAAAGTTTATAATTATTATCGTTATCATACGATTGTATGCTATAATAAATTATAATTATAACTCCACAAATGATAGATTAAGCCGGAGAATTATAATTCCGTTAATGAATTATAATAACTAAAAATTCATTTTGCACCCCTGGTTTGCAGTTCAAAAAGAAAAACGGCTCCCCGGTTTAGCTGCCCATGCCATCCACCCAATCAGCACCGGCAAGCTCTAAGGCTTCAACAACAAGATCAAGGTCGCTAAACGAATCGGCTACGGTTACCGTGACGATGACTTCTTTACCTTGATTCGCTATCTTTCTATTCCTTCTGTCCGTTCCCCATCCCACAAAAAAATCATGATGAACCAAATTTAAGGAGCTGTGAAGAAATGAAGTTTAAGACTTCGTTCTTCGCAGCTCCTTTGTTTTTTGCGAAATAATAATGCAATTGTAAAAAGCATACTTCCCCGAATATTGTTCAAAGCGAGCATTTGTTTCGCCGTACTCGATTAGCCCCAACATAACCGTTGAAAAATCGGGCAACAGAAATTTTGCATTTAACAAATCTATTGCCCGACCTGAATTTTAAATTTTAAACTGTCAATTTTTATTTTGCTAAAAGCTTAAATCCCATAATAACAACACCTAACACCACGAGGACAATGCCTGTTGCACGGTTCAGGGTTTTGGGCTTAGCTTTGTTTGCAAAGACGGCGGCAATTCTCGCCCATATAAGGGTGAACGCTATGCAAAGAATGAACACAAACCAATCGGGTGTGCCACCAATCATAAAGTGCGAAGCTGCTCCTGTCAGGGCGGTGAATGTCATAATGAATACGCTTGTGCCGACAGCGGTTTTCAATTCATAGTTCAGCACGGTCGTCAAAATCAAAAGCATCATCATTCCTCCGCCCGCACCTATAAATCCGCAGATAAAGCCGATTAACATTCCGCAGATTACAGACTGGATTGCCCTCTTTTGCCGACACACCGAGCATAGCTTCTTTAGTTGTCATAACGGGACGGATGATAAATTTTATGCCGAGCAAAAATGTCATAAACACGGAAAATCCGCCCATTGTAGCTGATGGAACAATGCTTGCAACATAACTGCCGACAATCGTAAACGCAAGCACACTCGCCATCATAATCAAACCGTTTCTGACATCGAGATTTTTATTTTTATGGTATGTATAAGCCGAAACTGCACTCGCCAAAACATCGGACGAAAGTGCGATTCCGACTGCCATATACGGATCCATATTAAGAAAAGTTATGAGCATCGGACTTATTACAGCCGCCGCACTCATTCCTGCAAAACCTGTTCCGAGACCTGCGCCCATTCCTGCAAAAAATGTAACTAAAATTGTAATAAATATATCCATTTAATTTCCTCCATAGAACAATGTAACTAAATTAAGATTATTTTAATTTTGCCGTTTCATAAACAAAAGCCGTGAAATCAGCATTATTACCGCCGTTCCGACAAGTATCTGCAACGGGTACAAAAGTACGCTTTCACTCGGAATAATCATACCCAAAATTGTCAATGCTCCGGCAGGCGGAATATACATTTTTGTGCAGTAAACAATTACAAACATTATCGCCGTGGCTGTCAATGCGGCAACTGTCAACGGCAATCCAAGAGTCATATTCAGCACATATCTTGAAACCGCACCGACAAATGCACAGACTGTTATCACCAAAACCGTCTTTACCGGCTTGTTGCGAGCCTTATTTTTCGGACGGGAAAATTCCGTAAACGCCACAAGCAACGGCGGTGCAATTGCAAATTTAAAGCCCGACCAAATTGCGAAGAATCCCACAACGGCAACACAGATTGTTCTTACGGCTGTGTCAATCACATCGCTCTTTGCATGCAGGTTTACCGACTGAAAATCCTCTTTATCTCTTATTTTAACTTTCAAAAGGAATCTGCGGAATAATACAACCGCAATTGTCAGCAAAAATGCGGCAATCGGGTATATAAAGCTCTCGGTCTGCATCATAACGGGCAACACAATTGCCGAAATCATCGGTGCAAATGTTGTTCCCGAAAACATAAAGAGAATTTGTGCAAATACAAATGCAATCAATATTTCAAGATAAAGCCCGACTTTTATGTATCGGACTGTCAGCACACCCGCAACAGCGCAAATCGCAATTAACGCAATCATTCGGCTGTCATTGACTTTCCAACCTTGCTTTTTGTGTAACCATATAACCAATTGCAAGTGCCGTTATTTCAGGAAAGATTATCTCCCCTCACCCAATATTTCCGCAACAAAAGTCATTATACCGACAAGTATAAGCGTTAATACATACGGTAATGCGTTTTTAAGTGCTTTTGTAAAATTCAGTTTCCCCATTCTTTATACTTCTACCCACTTTTCAATTCAAACTAACAGCACTATTGTATCATAAATCTGTCAGCATTAACAGACAAAATTTATTCACAGATTTTTCCTTTAACAGCTATCTGTCATTATGCGTGGATATGCAGGTCTTGCAAAAGACGCTGTACATATTGGAGGTTCAGTATATAATTAAAACGACGCAGAAATTAGCGGCATTTTTTAAGTCACCTACGGTTTAGGTATCAAAATATAAATATTTGTACAGCAAAGCCTCCTGCAACTGTTTAAATTTTACACATTACAGGATAATGGGTGTTGCACAATAAATGGAATTGATGATAACGGAATGGTTACAGAACCTACGATTATAACAGATAATCCTGATTTTGCATGGGTAGAGACTGCACCGCTTCACGGAACTGTAAGCTGGGGAAGCAAGTTAAATATTCATATGTGGACAACACCGTAAGGCTTGTTTTCCTTCCTATGAAATAAAAAAGACTGTGCACCGGTAAATGATGCACAGTCTTTTTTATGTGCGTTTAGCGCCCGCACGTTTATATAAATGCTAAGTTATTTGAAGATGCATTTTGCAAAGTTGTAAAGTCCGTTTTTCCATGTAGTGAAATCATGTGCTCCCGGTGTGGTGTAAAACCAGTGGTTAACGCCGTTTTCTTTGAGTACGCGGCTGCATGTTCCGCCAAGTGCATTTTCTCCTCCCTCATCAATACCGTTTACAATCATAAGAAATGTATTGTTACGGTATTCTTCAGGAACCGTAAATGTATCTTCTGTAAACAGTCCTTCTTCTGTAACGCCGTTGGCTGTATATCCGAAAACTCCGTAGCCCGGGCTTAATGCAGCGATATATCCGAATGTATCAAGCATATTCAGTCCGATATACAAAGACTCGCGTCCTCCCATTGAAAGTCCGCATATAGCAGTATTTTCACGTCCGGCAGCTATGGAATAATTTTCTTCCATATAAGGCATGAGACATTCTCTTAAATCATTTATAAAGTTATCGAATTTCGCGTAATGTTCAAGTGAAAAAGCGTTGTTTGCAGGATATGAATCGTCAGCGCCAGCCCTTATGTTAGAATAACTATAATCATTTCTTCGGCTTCGCCTAAAGCGTTGAGATTGCCTACAATTTTATCAGGATTACCGTCAAGCCATTCATTTTCATTACCGCCTATTCCGTGAAGAAGATATAATACAGGATATTTTTTATCTGTAGAATAATCAGCCGGAAGAATAATATTAACTTTTCGGGATTTTCCTGTTACAGATGAATCATAGGACTGCTTTTCTATAGTTCCATAGCTATGCCGTCCTGTTTTGTATCAAATCCATCAGGAGCATCATGTGATGAAGGATATGTAATCGGCTCTTTTTGTAGGTGTCGGTGCAGGAGCCGTAGGAGTAGCTGTAGCAGCACTTGGTGTTGGAGATGCTGACTGCGTAGCAGCAGGAATATTTGTCTGTACTACGATATTATCCTGCTTCGGAGTTGTTACGGTTATTTTTACTTTGCCGATTTTTTGGTGGATTTTTAATCTTTTCCTTCACGGTTATTGTTGCCTTTCCTTGTTTTTTAGCGGTTACAGTTCCTTTTTATTAACGGAAGCAGTCTTTTGTTGGAAGATTTGAAAAGATAAATTGCTTTCTTACTTTTGTTTTTAATCTTTATTTTAGTCTTTTCGCCTGTTTCCATATTAAGCCTGGATGCAGAAGGTCTGGCGGCTTTTTTTTGCCTGTATGTCAGTTATGCCGGCACAGCCCAATATAAGGGAGGCGGAAAGTACGATGCTTACGGATTTTTTAATAAATGAACCTGCCATCATTTTGTCTCCTTTTTTTTTGTGTTTTGTTATTATTCTTTGAATCAATGAGAGTCTCAATCATAAGCTTTTTTAACATATACATCGAATCCGAGCATACATATAAATGCAAATGTGGAGAGAACGTCGTCATCGTCTTCATTAGATGTTTTAGGAAAAGCCCTTTTGCAAGCTTATATTTTTTTGTAACATCCCTGATAAGAATCTCCATGCCTTCAAATTCCAAATCAAATACATATTTGTATATATATTCTAAATCTATCTCTGAATCATCACCGAAAAAGTTATCGGATATAGGTTTAAAAATGCTTTTAATATCACTTATTGATAAGAAATTCTTGAAATAATAAATGAATATCAGAAGCAGCATATGTTTTTTGTGTATTTTTTCTTTTCCGGAGGAGGGATAAGCTGATTCTTAGCATAATTATTAATCATTGTCTTTGTAAGTGTCTTATCTTCCTCATATCTTTTGTAAGAAGAAAGTTACATTGATTCCTCTTTTCATTTAAAAATTCTATTTTAGTATAAGATAAAATGAAAAAAATGTAAAGAAAAATAAAATTGTGAAGCAATAAACGCTGCCTATATGAGCAGCCTTAATGCGCGGCGCCAAACCGGAGTCTGTCAGGGCAATGAATGCGAATGAGGCGCGGCATACCATGATTAATGAGGCGTGGCATACCGTGATGCTAGGGTAAAGTTTTTGTAGGAAAATAAAAAAATAGAAAGCACCTGATTCCTGTGTTAGGATTTAAGGTGACCAAACCAATAATCCAAGGAGGGTGCTTTCATGATTAACAGTATACAATATTTTCAGG